>JAESFS010000048.1_pt1 | contig 145323 bp, 137 predicted proteins | sample 9269441 | NCBI WGS metagenome assembly JAESFS01 (sample SAMN14502548, study PRJNA617105) | algae metagenome | isolation source: Scytolyngbya sp. HA4215-MV1 and co-occurring heterotrophs from sample from... | place: USA: Laie Falls, Oahu, Hawaii | collected 2010-08-22
TCTGTGTCGTGGTGATCCCCGCGATCTGCGTATTCGCCAGCGCCGCCACCTGCGTCGCATCCAGCGTCGATAGCCCCGTCGCCGAAAGCCCGCCGATCTGCGAGGCCGACAGCGCGCCGATCTGCGTCGCCGAAAGCTCACCCACATCCGTCGCCGAAAGACCGGAGAGTTGCGTCGTCGTCAGCCCACGCACCTGCGTGCTCGACAGCGAGCCGACCTGTGTAGCGTCAAACGCCGAGAACGCCGTCGCCGTCAGCCCGCCGATCTGCGTGGACGACAGGCCCGAGAGCTGCGTCGTCGACAGGCTGGCCAGGTTGGTCGCGCCCAGCGCCGAGATCTGCGTCGTGCCCAAGCCCCCGATCTGCGTGGACGACAGCTCGCCCACATCGGTGGTCGACAGCCCGGAGAGCTGCGTGGTCGAGAGACCACGCACCTGGGTGGTGGAGAGCTGGCCGACCTGCGTCGCGTCCAGCGCCGAAATATTGGTCGCCGACAGCGCACCGATCTGCGAGGCCGACAACGCCCCGACCTGCGTCGTGCTGAGCTCGCCGATATCGGTGGTGGTGAGGCTCGTGAGCTGCGTCGTAGCAAGACCTCGGATCTGCGTCGTGGTGATGGCCCCAGCCTGGGTGGCACTCAACGCCGAGAGGTTGGTGGCAGACAAGGCGCCGATCTGCGAGGCGGAAAGCGCCCCCACCTGCGTCGCGCTGAGCTCACCCACATCCGTGCTCGACAACCCGCGGATCTGTGTCGTGGTGATCCCCGCGATCTGCGTATTCGCCAGCGCCGCCACCTGCGTCGCATCCAGCGTCGATAGCCCCGTCGCCGAAAGCCCGCCGATCTGCGAGGCCGACAGCGCGCCGATCTGCGTGGTGCTGAGCGCACCCAGACCCGTCGTCGTCAGCCCGCCGAGTTGTGTGACGCCCAGCGCCCCGATCTGGGTTGCAGAAAACTCGCCGATATCCGTGGTTGTCAGCGCGCCGAGTTGCGTCGTGGTGAGGGCCTTGACCTGGGTCGTCCCCAGCGAGCCGATGGCGGTGGCGTCCAGCGCGGAGACCTGTGTCGCCGTGAAGGCTTGCACCTGAAACTGGCTCAGCACCGCCAGTTGCTGGCCCGACAGGGAGACACTGTTGGACAGGAAAGGAATCTGTGTCGTCGCCAGACCACGGACCTGAGAGGTCGAGAGGGCCGCGACCTGCGTCACGCTCAGCGAGTTGACGCCAGTGCTGCTCAAGGCCCCCAGCTGGGTCGATGACAGGGCCCCCACCTGGGTGGTCGACAGACCCTGCACCGCTGTGGCTGAAAGCGCCCGGATCTGTGCAGTCGAGAGAAGCGAAATCGACATGACGCCATCCTTTTGAACAGGACGCGGCGGGTATTTCTTGCCGCATGATCGCCGGGCACCATTCTATGCAACGGTTCCAGCGCATGGGCATTGTTGCCAGGAAGTTCTTTAGGAGAGGTGAACGCTCAGGCGGATTTCGTTGCCGATCATTCCGCCAAAATGCTTTGCCGAAGTCGGCCCATCACATGGGCCGGGGTGGCGCCGACATAATCTTCATTGATGCTGCGAAAAGCGATCGCCCCGCGCCAATGCAGGAATTGATGGCCACCCGACGGCTCCGCAACCGAATGGGTTGCCAACACCAGCTCCCCGCCGGCCTTATCCAGTCGCCAGCCACCGGCCCGGGGCGGGGCCAGGCCGATGATCCCGGCCTCTGCCACCAATGGCAGCATTTCCAGCATCATCGCGGGATAGGCGAGCTCGGTCAGCGCATCGAGGCAGAGGCTGAACGAAAAGCGGCCATGCCGCCCGACATGCCGCAGCAACTCGGCCCACCCCAGGCGATCATTCGGGTTGCCGAGGATCAGTCGCTCGGCCCCCGCATCATCCACCAGGCCGAACCTGGCGTGCACCGGCAAACCATGGCGGGCACGGCCGAGGTCCAGCACGGTGAAATCGCTGCCACGGGTCTGGTCCGACAGCCACGCGGCGAATTCTGGCTCGCAGGCCGTGGCGGTGGGGCGAAGATGCTGGCTGGGGCGCGGCAGCGCTCGCTCGAACAGGAAATCCATCTGCAGCAGGTTGCCATCCTGGACGCCGCGCAGCCTATGGAACTCCACCACTTCCGCGCGGCGAAACCCCATGCCGTGCAACTCGGCGAAGACCGCCTCCGCACTCGCGCCACCCAGGTTGAATTCGACGAGTGACACCTCAACCAGGACATAATCGGCCTGCGCGATCACGCCGCGCCCGCCGCGCAGCACATCCAGCTCCGCCCCTTGCGTATCGATCTTCACGACATCGAAGCGGCGGCCGGCCAGCAGCGTGTCGAGCCGCCGGCGCGGCACCGCGCGCCGCTCCAGCACCTCGTCACGAAAAAAATGCGTGTTCTCGCGATACAGCGACGCGCCGGTGCTTTGCGGCCATTCGCGGGTGAGATGGATCATCGCCTCGCCATCGCCGTCGGACGCGGCCAGGCGGTGCAATTCCCACCCCGTCGCCGCCAGCGCGGCATGGCAATGCGGGTTGGGCTCGATCAGCGTGGGCAGGCATTCCGGGAACACCTCCCGCAACGCACGGCTGAAGCCGCCGAGATGGGCGCCGATATCGAGCACCGTGCGCGGCGCATAGCCGCGATGGCGCCATTCGAGAAACCGTTCTGGTTGCATAATCCCGCCCCTTGCGAGCCGGCTGCGACTATCGGTGCAAAACCCTTAACGAAGGCTAAGCCGGGCTCGCCGCGCGCCGGTCAGAAGTGGCGCGACAGCGTCCAGCTCGCGGCAGCCAGGCCGGCCAGCGCCAGGCCCATGGCCATGCCGGGCCAGCCAGGCTTCGGCCCGGCCTGCAGCACCAGCGCATTGGCCGCCAGGGAACCCGCGAAGCCCGCCAGGGGTTGCCACCACGGCAGCACGAACATCCCCCAGATCAACATCCCGACCCACACCGCCAGGCTGACCCGGCCCAGGCGGCGAAAGGCACGATCCGCGGGCGGATGGCTCGGGCGCAGGCCCGGCGTCGAGGAACGGCCCTCGATGAAGGCGGCGATGCTCAGCATCACCAAGGCTGCGAAATAGATCTGCATGGGTCAGGCCTAGCCCGACGCTTGCGCCGCATGCAAGCTGGTCCGACATTTCGGCCAACGAGCCAGGAGCCCCGCGTGTTCAAGAGCAACAAGGACTATATCGCCACCCGCGACCTGGAGGTGGCGGTGAATGCCGCCGTAGCCCTGGGCCGGCCTTTGCTGGTGAAGGGCGAGCCCGGCACCGGCAAGACCGTGCTGGCGCAGCAGGTGGCGATGTCGCTGGGCGCGCCGCTGATCGAATGGCACATCAAATCCACGACCAAGGCGCAGCAGGGGCTTTATGAGTACGACGCCGTCTCGCGCCTGCGCGACGGGCAATTGGGCGAGGCGCGGGTGCATGACATCCGCAACTACATTTCCAAGGGCAAGCTGTGGGAGGCGTTTTCGGCCGATGAGCGCGTGGTGCTGCTGATCGACGAGATCGACAAGGCCGATATCGAGTTTCCCAATGACCTGCTGCTCGAACTCGATCGCATGCAGTTCCATGTCTATGAGACGCGCGAGACGGTGGTGGCGAAGCAGCGGCCCGTCGTCATCATCACCTCGAACAACGAGAAGGAGCTGCCGGACGCCTTCCTGCGCCGCTGCTTCTTCCACTTCATCCGCTTCCCCGAACGCGAGACGATGGAGCGCATTGTCCAGGCGCATTACCCCGATATCCGCAAGGACCTGGCCAGCGAGGCGCTGAACGTCTTCTTCCAGATCCGCGAGGTGAATGAGCTGAAGAAGAAGCCCGCCACCTCCGAGCTGCTGGACTGGCTGAAGCTGCTGATGATCGAGGACATGCCGGTCGAGGCGCTGCGGAGCAACGACACCAAGGTGGCCATCCCGCCGCTGCATGGCGCTTTGCTGAAGAACGAGCAGGATGTGCATCTGTTCGAACGGCTGGCCTTTCTCAGCCGGGCGCGGCGCTGATGGACGTGACCCTGGCGCTGGGCCGCGTCGCGGCCGAGGGCGCCGCCGCCACCTCGGCCGAGCAGGCGCTGTGGTGCATCACCCGCGCCGCCTCGGCCATGCTGGGCGACCCTGCCGCGGCGCTGCGCCCCGGCGCCTTCCGCGACCCGGAGCCGCCGGGGGTGGGCAGCGCGGCGACCGTGTTTCTGCGCATGCCCGACGGCCGGCACCATCTCATCGCCGCCCCCATTGGTTTTCCGGACAGCCAGTATCACGAGCTGGTGGACTACGCGTTGGGCCAGCCGGGCGAGGTCGCGCGCACCCGCCGGCCGCTGCTGCTGCGCGACGCCGCGACCAACCCGAGCTTCTTCCGCATCCTGCAAAGCTTCATCGCGGGCTCCTCGATGCTGGCGCCGCTGCTGTGGCAGGGCGAGTATCTCGGCGCCCTGATGTGTGCCCAGGCGGCGCGCGGCAGTTTCTCGGACACCGACCTGGTCGCATTGCAGGCCTTCGCGGGGCTGGGTTCCGCGCTGTTCGTGGCCCAGGGCGGGCCGGCCTGGCTGGCGGCGCTCGACGTATCCGGCCGCGCGGTGCGGCGGGCCTGAACTATCGTCCGCCGCGCCGGCAGCGCAGCAGCGGCGGCCCGCGCGTGGCCAGCCGCCCGCTGCGCGGCACCAGCACCGGCGTCATCCCCGGCGCGCAGAAGCCGGGCAGCCGCAGCGCCATCGGCAACCCGCCCGCCCAGGCACGGCTGAGCCGCGCCAGCGCCACCCGCCGCGCGTAATCCTCGCCCCCCACCGGGTCGCCGGAATGGTAGCGGGCAATGGCCAGCGGCCATTCGCCATGGGTCTGGTAGAGCTGGGTGAGGAACCGCGCGCCGTAACGGACATTGGCCAAAGGGTCGAAGGCGGACTCCAGTTCCGGAAAAGCCTGCGGATGGTGGCGAAGGTTGATCTGCATGCAGCCGACATCGATGGAGGCCACGCCGCGCGCCTGCAGGGCCGAAACCTCGGCGATGGCGGTGGCACGGTCGGGCGGAAAATGGCTCTCCCCCTGGGCGTTCCAGGCCCAGGGCCAGGGCCGCGGCACACCGGCCGGGTCGGCCCGGCCGCTCTCCACCAGGGCGACCGAGCCGAGCAGGCCAGGCGGAATGCCCGAGCCAGGCTCCACCTGGGCGATGGCGCGCTGGCAGGCGCCGACATCACCGGGGGGGAAGGCGGGCGCCGCCGGCGGCGCCGGCCTGGCGCGCTGGGCGCCGGCCGGCGCGGCCAGCCAGCACAGCACGGCCAGCGCAAGAACAGGGCGGAGCGTCATGTTGCGGGGCCTACACGGGAAGTGCCGCCCCGGCCATGCCGCTGTGCATCGCGCGCCGGGCGATGTTAGCCTGTCGCCATGTTCGCACCCTTCATCCTGGAACTCCGCCGCGCCGGCGTGCCCTCCAGCCTCACCGAATGGCTGTCGCTGCTCGGCGCCATGAAGGCGGGCGTCGCCGACTATTCGGTCGAGGATTTCTATTTTCTCGCCCGCGCCTCCCTGGTGAAGGATGAGCGCTACCTCGACCGCTTCGACCGCGTCTTCGTCCAGGTGTTCAAGGGGCTCGAACCACCGGAGGGCGATGAGACACCCCTTCTTCCCGAGGAATGGCTGCGAAAAATCGCGGAGAAGAACCTCACGCCTGAGGAAATGGCCGAGATCGAGGCCATGGGCGGCTTCGAAAAGCTGATGGAGACGCTGAAGAAGCGGCTCGAGGAGCAGAAGGGCCGTCACCAGGGCGGCTCGAAATGGATCGGCACCGCCGGCACCTCGCCCTTCGGTGCCTATGGCTTCAACCCCGAGGGCGTGCGCATCGGCCAGGACAAGAGCCGCAACCGCCGTGCCACCAAGGTCTGGGACAAGCGCGAATTCCGCGACCTCGCCGATGACGTCGCACTCGGCACCCGCAACATGAAGCTGGCCTTGCGCCGGTTGCGTCGTTTTGCCCGCCAGGGGGAGGCGACGGAGCTCGACCTCAACGGCACCATCCGCGACACGGCGGCGAAGGGCGGGCTGCTCGACATCCGCATGGTGCCGGAGCGCCGCAACGCCATCAAGGTGCTGCTGCTGCTCGATATCGGCGGCAGCATGGATGACCATATCCGGCAGAGTGAGGAGCTGTTCACCGCCGCGCGGGCGGAGTTCAAGCACCTCAAGCATTTCTACTTCCACAACTGCGTCTATGAGCGGGTCTGGACCACCAACCAGCGGCGCCAGGCCAATATGCTCCCGACCAATGATCTGCTGCGCACCTATGGGCCGGACTACAAGCTGATCTTCGTCGGTGACGGGGCGATGAGCCCCTATGAGATCATCCAACCCGGCGGCAGCGTGGAGCATTGGAACGAGGAGGCCGGCCGCGTCTGGATGCAGCGCCTGCGGGCCCATTTCCGCCGCTCGGCCTGGCTGAACCCGACGCCGGAAGCGCATTGGCGCCACACCGGCAGCATCGGCATGCTGCGCGAGATCATGGAGGGGGCGATGTACCCCCTGACCCTGTCCGGGCTCGATGACATGGCCCGGGCGCTGGTGCGGTAGCCGCGTAACCTCCCGCGCGCTGCCAACGAAACCTCCCCATCAGGAGGACCAAGCATGCGCCGACGCGATCTTCTCGCCGCCGCCCCCGCTGTTGCCCTGGCCGGTCAGGCCCAGGCCGCGCAATTGGTGGTGGTGGAGCTCTTCACCTCGCAATCCTGCGATTCCTGCCCGCCGGCGGATGCCTTCCTGCGCGAATTGCGCGACCGCCCGGACGTGCTCGTGTTGTCCTGGCACGTCACCTATTGGAACAATCTGGGCTGGCGCGATCGCTTTTCCCTGGCGGAGGCGACCGAACGCCAGCGCCGCTATGCCGGCACCTTGCGCGGCGGCCGCTATGGCAATGGCCAGGTCTACACGCCGCAGGCCGTGGTGCAGGGCGTGCGCGATGCCGTGGGCTCGGACCGGCCCGCTGTTCTGGCGGCGATGCGCGACGCGGCGCAAACCAGCGCGGTGGCCTTGCGGCTGACCCGCGATGGCGCAGGCCTGGTGGCCGAGGCGCCGCCCGGCGCCGGGCATGGCACGTTCTGGCTCGTGGGTTTCGATCGCGAGCATGTCACCCCGGTCGCCAGCGGCGAGAATCGTGGTCGCACCCTTGCGCATGCCAATGTGGTACGCGGCGTGACTGGCCTTGGCGCCTGGGATGGCGCGGCGCTGCGGATAGCCGCCCGCCCGCCGGCCGGCGAACACGCGGCCCTTCTGCTGCAGGCCGCCGATGGGCGCATCCTGGGCGCCGCCCGTGTTTAGAGACCCTTTGAGAACACCGGGCGGGTCGGTTCCGCAGTGCTTCTCCGCCCCTGGAGCGTTGCCGGACTTGCCGATGCAACCCGCATCGGCGGCGTCCGGCGCCTTCCAGGGACTAAAAATCCCTCGCGGACCCTCCGCCGCCGGCATTCTCAAAGGGTCTCTCAGACGCCGCACCCTGCTGCTGGGCCTGACAACGGGCGGCCTCACCGCCGGCTCCGGCCAGGCCGCGCCACAGGCGATCCGCGCGACAGACGGTGTGGCCGTCACTGGTGATGCCCTGCCCGCACAGGGCCGGCGGCGCGGGACCATCCTGCTCTTCCACATGGCGGGCTCCAACCTTGGCGAATACGCCACCATCGCGCCGGAGTTGAACCGGCGCGGCTTTGATACGCTGGCGATCGATCAGCGCTCGGGCGGGGCGGGATTCGGGCGGGGCAACGAAACGGCCGCACGCCTGGGCCGTGATCCCGGCTATCGCGCGGCTCTGCCCGATCTCGAGGGCGCCCTGGCCTGGGCGCAAGGGCGGGGTCCGGTGCTGGCATGGGGCAGCAGCTATTCCGCGGCCCTGGTGTTTTTCCTCGCAGCCCAGGCGCAGCCGCCACTGGCCGGGGTGCTGGCCTTTTCGCCCGGGGAGTATTTTGCGGGTGTCAGGGCGGCGGCGGCGCGGGTGACATGCCCGGTCTTCGTCAGTTCCTCCGAGGATGCCGGCGAGATCCAGGCCGCGGCCGGCCTGCTGGCCGCGACCCAGGCCCGGGTGAAGCGGCAATTCCGCCCCGCCTTCGGCCAGCACGGCAGTTCCCTGCTGCGGGCCGACCGCAACCCGCGTGGCGCGGCGGCCGCCTGGTCCGCGGTCGGCGGCTTTCTCGACGAGGTCCTACCCGGCTGAGGGTGCGGGCGGATGCGCCGCCGCCCATTCCCGCGCCAGGCGGCGATAATGCTGGCCCGAGAACACCAACATGCCGACATAGATCAACCCAGCCAGGGCGAGCGCGGCCCAGGGCTCGGTCACCAGCAGCGTGGCATAGGCGACCACGCCCAACATCAGGGGCAGCACCCAGCGCGGCTTCACCTTCACCCGCTTGAAACTCCAACTCGGCAGCGTCGACACCGCGAGGGCGGCGACCAGCACCAGCATCAGCGCGACGAAACCAGGATTGCGCAGCGCCTGGGCGCTGACCGTCCAGCCCCATTCCAGGAAGGCCTGCGAGGCGAAGAGCGGAAACATCACCAGCCCCGCCGCTGCCGGCGCCGGGACGCCGGTGAAGAAATTATGCACGAAGAGCGGCTTGGCCGGCTTGGGCAGGGCCGGGTCCTCGAACAGCATCGCATTGAAGCGCGCCAGCCGCAGCGCCAGGGCCACGGCATAAATCAGCGATGGCAGGAAGAAGAGCGGGCCCACCGACTGCATCGCCCACAAATACAACACCAGCGCCGGCGCCACGCCGAAGCTGAGGAAATCACTGAGGCTGTCGAACTCGGCGCCGAATAGCGAGGTGCCCTTCAGCAGCCGGGCGATGCGCCCATCCAGCCCGTCGATCACCGCGGCCACGACGATCATCGCCCCGGCCGGGCCGAAGCGCCCCTCGAAGGCGAAGCGCACCGCGATCATGCCGGCACAGAGGCCCAGCATGGTGAGAATATTGGGGATCAGCCGGTTGATAGAGGGACCGCGATAGCGCGGACGCCGCTCCAGCCGCCGCCGCAGCGCCCGGCGCGCCCGTTCGCGCGCGGAGAGCCGCACCCCCGCCTCCGCCGGGCGGCGTGCCACTAGCGCAGGTCCGCCAGCACAGTCTCGCCACCGATCATGGTCTGCCCCAGCAGGACCGTGGGCTGCACCCCGGGCGGCAGATAGACATCGGTGCGGCTGCCGAAACGGATGATGCCGAAACGCTCACCGGCCTGCAGGCTGTCGCCATGCTTGGCGTCGCAGACGATGCGCCGGGCGACGAGGCCCGCGATCTGCACGCAGCCGACCATCCGGCCATCCGGCAGCTCGATCGCCAGCGCATTGCGCTCATTCTCGTCCGACGCCTTGTCGAGATTGGCGGAGAGGAACTTGCCGTGGTGGTAGACGATCTTCTTCACCCGCCCGGCAACCGGGCTGCGGTTCACATGCACATCCAGCACGGAGAGAAAAATCGCCACGCGCCAGACCGGGGCATCACCCATGGCGAGTTCGGCCGGCGGCGGAAATTGCCCGATGCTCACCACATGGCCATCGGCCGGGGCGATGACGAGGCCGGGTGTGCTGGGCGGCACACGGTCGGGATCACGGAAAAAATACAAGCAGAACAAGGTGAAGGCGACTGCCGGCCAGAACAGCCAGCCGCCCAGGATCAACCCGAGCCCGCAGGCCGCGGCGCCGCCGCCGATGAAGGGATAGCCGGCCGGGTGTGGGCGGGCGAGGACGATGCTGAGAGATTGCGCGAGGGCCATGGGCGCGGTTTATCCTCTCTTCACCCCGGGGCGGCAAGTTGGGCGTCATGTTGACGCTTGGACCCTTCCTCGTCGCCCGCGATGGCACACTTTGCCCCCGGGCGCCCGGCATCCGCCCGCAGCTGCGTTTCGCCTGGCGCGCGCGGCCCTGCGCCGCGGAGCTCACGCCCGACGGCTTGCGGCTGACCGCCCTTGTCGGGCGAATCCCCTCGACCATCGAGCGCGGCGCCGATCGTGGCGCCGTGGTGCGCGCCGTGGCTGGGCTGCGAGAGAGCCTGCCGCGCGGGCTGAGCTTTCATCTCGCGCCGGACCACCGGCTGCTGCTGCGCCGACAGGGCATGGGCCAGCCGCCCGGCGCGCCCCTCGCCGCCAGCCTCCTGGTTGCGGAGATGGTGCGATTCGCCCTCGCCCTCGATCCCTGCCTGGACCGGATGGAGGCCGCAGGCGCGACGCTGGCCGCGATGCCGGGCCTCGGGCGAGGCTGAAGCCCGCTTCAGGTGAGGCCAAGGACGAGCGCCGCGCCCAGCATGATGGCGGCGGGAAGCGCCAGGCGGGCGAGCGGCGGCAGCGGCGCAGCTCCCAGCGCAGACGCGGCCAGCAGGCTCAGCGCCAGGGCCCAGTCCGAACTGGCCGACCGGGCGATCACCGGGCCCGCGGCAAGAGCCGCCATCGCGGGGCCCAGCGCCAGCCAGCCGGCCAGGGGCATGGCGTGGCCATGGGCGAGGCCCGCCAGGCCGATCACGCCGACCACCAGGGACAGTTCCGCCCATGGCCCGGGTGGCGCGCCCTGCAGCAGCATCGCGGTCAGGCCGAGCGGCAGGATCGCCCCCAGCCAGGGGCCGCGCATGGCCGCCCCGACCAGCGCGGCCGCCAGCGCCACCGCGAGAAGGACAGGCAGGGACCGCACCAGATCGGGGCCATGCAGGGCGCCGCCGCTCATCCACCAGCCGCTCAGCAACGCGGCCATGGCCAGCATCGCCCAGCCCAGCCGGGGCCCTGGCCGCCACGCCGCCAGCAGCGCAGGCGCCAGCAGCAGCAGGGCAAGCAGTGGCAGCCTCTCGCCCAATTGCCGCGGGCTGGCCTGCAGGCCGCCGATGATCAGGGTAAAACCCAGCAACATGGCCAAGGGGAGCGTCGCCGCACCCAGCCGCGGCAGCGCCACAAACCGCGCGAGCCCGGCCCCCGCCAGCGTGAGCAGGGCGGCGGCGAGGCAGGCAACAAGTCGCGGGTCATCGATCATGACGCCATTTAGCCCGCCGGGTGACACGGCGAAATCGCGTATTGAACCCAAAGCCCCGTCATGCTGCGCTGCGCCATCATTCGCAGGAGCGAGCATGCAGTTTCACTACGTCAAGGTCTGGGATGGCTGGGTCAGGATGAACCATTGGCTCATCCTCGTACTCATGCTGGTGTCATTCGGCACAGCCAAGGCGCACCGGATGGATTGGCACATGCTCTCGGGCTACGCGATCCTCACCCTCCTGCTGTTCCGCGTGCTGTGGGGCCTGTTCGGCAGCGACAATGCGCGCTTCGCGGCCTTCATCGCCTGGCCCGGGGCGGCGCTGCGGCAATTGCGCAAGCTCGGCAGCAAGGAGCCGGACCGCGAGGTCTCGCACAATCCCGCCGGCGGGTGGATGGTGGTGCTTCTGCTGGCGCTGCTGCTGACCCAGGCGACGACCGGGCTCTTCACCTATGACCAGGTCTTCACCCGCGGCCCGCTGTCACGCCGGGTGTCGGAGGAATGGGTCGACTTCGCCTCCTCCATTCATGTGAAGAATTTCTACTGGCTGCTCGGCGCCATCGCGCTGCATGTGGTGGCGGTGGGCGTTTATTTCGTGGCCAAGCAGCATGACCTGCTCGGCCCGATGATCCATGGCGAGAAGAAGCTGCCGGCCGATGTGCCGGCGCCGCGCATGGGCAGCCCGGCACTGGGCCTGGCGCTGCTGGCCATTTCGGCGGGGATCGTCTGGAGCATCACAAGGATGCGAATAGGTCTCTGACGAGGGCGGGCATCGCAGCCCGTCTCAGTCAGCGGTGCCGCCCGCCCCTACCGCCATCGATAGTATCCGCCGCGCCATCCGCCGTAATACCCGCCCCAGCGCGGCCCGATGCCGAGATACACGCCGCCGCCGTAATACGGATAGGGATACGAGTAGGCATAGGGATAGGGGTAGGGCGCGGCGTAGGCCACGCCCGCCGGCGGCGCCGTGCCATAGGGCTGCACCTCATTGCCGGCCGCGGTCATGCATTGCGCATAGGTGATGTCGTATTGCTGCTGCGCGCCATAGCCCGACGCCGCCGCCGCATTCGCCGCCGCGCCGCCGCTGACCAGCGCCCCGGTGCCGGCGCCAATGGCAGCCCCCGCACCCGGATTGCCGGCCGCGGCGCCCAACGCTGCCCCGATTCCGGCACCGGCCAGGGTGCCCAGCGCCACGGTGCCGGCAGCGGCCTGGTTCGCGGCGACCTGCGGGTTGCCGTAGCCGATGCTGGCCGAGGCATTCTGCCGACACGCCGCGTCCTGCTGCTGGAACTGGGAATAGTCGCCCCCCTTGGGCGGCAGGGCGAGGACGCCTGGCCCGGCAGGCGGAGGAATGGCGCAGGCGGTCAGCGCCAGGGCGGCGCCTGCCAGGGCCATAAGCGGTGAGGTGTGTGTCATGCTGTTACCTTGAGGGCCCTTCATGGCCCGCTTGTGGCGCAAGATAGGCAGCACGACGACGCTTCGCATCGGCTGTTACACAGCGAGACCCGCGGTGACGGGTTCTTTACCGCGATGTCATCGCGCGCGAAGCTGCCGGAAAGAACACCAAGGAGGATGCCATGCCGAGCCGCCGTTTCATTCTGGCCGCACCCGCGCTGCTGGCCACACCGTCACTTGCGCAGGCATGGCCTTCCCGGCCCATCAATCTGCTGATCGGCTTCGCCCCGGGCGGCGGCACCGACATCATCGCCCGCGCCCTGCAGCCGGCCATGCAGGAGGATCTGGGCCAGGCCCTGACGATCGAGAGCAGGCCCGGCGCCTCGGGCACGCTGGCGGCGGCGGCGGTGGGGCGGGCGCGGCCGGATGGCTATACGCTGGGCATCACCACGGTCAGTGCCTCGGCCGTGGTCCCGCCGCAGATGAACCCGGTGCCCTTCGACATCTTCGCCGACCAATTGCCCGTCGTGCTCTGCGGCACCGTGCCGCTGGTGGCGGTGGTGCCGGAGAACTCCCCGGCACGGGATTTTGCCGGGTTCATCGCCCATGCCCGGGCCAATCCCGGGGTGCTGAACTATTCCTCCTCCGGCGTCGCCACGCAGCAGCATCTGGCGGCGGAACTGCTCTCGGCCGAGGCGGGGCTGCGCATGGTCCATATCCCTTTCCGCGGCACCGGCCAGGCGGTGACGGAGCTGCTGGCCGGGCGCATCGACATCGCCATCGACACGCTGCCGACCTATCTCAACCATATCCGCGCCGGGCGGGTCCGGGCACTCGCCACCACCATGCCCGAGCGCACGCCCTGGCTGCCCAATATCCCCAGCGTGGCAGAAAGCGGCTTTCCCGGTTTCGATGCCAATGTCTGGTACATGCTGATGGCACCCCCGGGCACGCCCGAGGCAGTGACCGAAAGGCTGGTCGCCAGCGTCAATCGTGCCCTGTCCGACAGCACTTTGCGCACGCGGGTCCGCGATGCCGGCTTCATCCCGGGTGGCGGAACGAGTGCAGATGCCGCCAGATTGCTTCGCTGGGATGCGCAGCGCTATGCCGCCATCATCCGCGCCAGCAATATCCGCATGGAGTGAGCAATGCGCCGCCGTCACCTCTTCGCCCTGCTGCCCGGCACCGCCATGGCGCAATCCACCCGGCCCATCCGGGTGGTGGTTCCCTTCGGAGCCGGCGGCATCATCGACGTGGTGGCGCGCATCCTGGCCGAGCCCATGGGCCGCGCGCTGGGCCAGACCATGGTCGTGGAAAACCAGCCCGGCGCGGGCAGTGTGATCGGCGCGCGCAGCGTGGCCCGGGCGGCACCGGATGGCGCGACGCTGCTGCTCTCCGGCGCGGCGCATGCGGTCATTCCGGCGCTCTACCCCGATGCGGGGGTGGACCCGGTGGCGGATTTCGCGCCGATCGCGCTGCTGGGCCAGCAGCCCTTCGTGCTGGCCGTGCATCCCTCCAACCCCGCGCGTGACGCGGCGGCTTTCCTGGACTGGCTGCGGGCACGCCCCGGTCGCGCCACCTTCGCCACCACCGGCGTGGGGGCGGCCTCGCATCTCGCGGGGGAATTGCTGAAGAAGCTGGCGAGGGTGGATTTCGAGGTCGTGCCCTATCGCGGCACGCCGCAGGCGGTGACCGACCTGGTCGCCGGCCGGGTCGATTTCATGATGGACAGCCAGACCCTGCTGGCGCCGCTGGCCACGGCCGGCCAGATCCGGGCGCTGGCGGTCACCACCGCTGCCCGGTCGACCATGCTGCCGGACCTGCCGGCATTGGGTGAGGTGGGCGTCACGGGCTACGACGCCTCCTCCTGGCAGGCGCTTTATGCGCCGGCGGCGACACCCGTGGCCGAACTGGTCCGGCTTCGCGCCGCCGCGGCTGTGGCCCTGGCCGACCCCGCCCTGCTGCGCCGCTATGCCGAGGTGGGGGTGCAGATCGTGCCGGCCGATCTCGCCGGCTTCATCGCCGCCGAGCAGGCGCGCTGGCTTCCGATCCTGCGTGAGACAGGGGCGCGAGGCGGCTGATACACTTGGACATGTTACAGCCATTGTCCCGCCACATCCGGCTGGCCAAGTCACCCCGCAACACGGCGGAAGAGCGTTTTTGGTGGGCACCATTGGGATCCGACACCAGGGCGGGAGCGAGTTTTTGGTGGGCACCACCAGGCTCCGGCGCCACGGCGGGAGAGACCTTTCGGTGGGCGCCAACAGGCTCCGGCGCCACGGCGGGAGAGACTTCATGGTCAGCACCACCGGGCTTTGGCCCACCCTGCTCGCCACCTGGCTGAGCATCACGCCCGTGCCGGCACCCACACCCGAGCCCGGCGCGGACAACGCCCGCCCGCCGCGCGAAGTGAGCCTGCCGGTGAAGCGGGATTGAGTTCCCCCCGCCTGCCGCCCGATAAGGGCGCATGAGCGATCTCCACCGGCATATCGAGGCCTGCAACAACACCCCCTCGCCCGCGCATCTCCTGCCCTTCCGCATCGGCGACCACCAGGTCGGCTGGGTCGCCCCGGAGTTGGCCCGGGCGCTGACTTTTCATCCGCGCGACGTGCATTTCGACGGCAGGGGCGTGGCCCTCGCGTCGCGCCATCGCAGCCCGGGCGCGCGCAGTGCCGCACTCGAGGCGCTCTGCGCCGAATTGGCCCCGCGCGGCCATCTGCGGGTGCGCGGCGAGCGCTTCGATGTCCGCCCCACCGCCGAGGGACCGACGCTGGCAACGCTGGACCGCGGCGCGCTGCCCGCCTTCGGCGTCATCGGCCAGGGGGTTCACCTCAATGGCCTGGTGCGACGGGCGGATGGGCTGCATGTCTGGGTCGGCGTGCGGGCGCGGGACAAGGCGGTGGCGCCAGGCGAGCTCGACAATGTGGTGGCGGGCGGCATCCCGGCCGGCCTCACCCCCGAGCAATGCCTGATCAAGGAGGCGGAGGAGGAGGCCGGCATGCCCGCCGCCATGGCCGCCCAGGCCCGCCGCACCGGCCGCATCAGCTATATCCTGACCCTGCCCGAGGGGCTGCGGCGCGATGTCCTGCATGTCTATGACATCGACCTGCCGGAGGATTTCACGCCCCGGCCCAATGACGACGAGGTGGAGCGCTTCGAGCTCTGGCCCGCCGCGCGGCTGCTGGAGGCGGTGCGCGAGACCGAGGATGTGAAGTTCAACGTGAACCTCGTGCTGATCGATCTCTTCCTGCGCGAGGGACTGATCGATGCCGGCAGCGCCGAGGGCCAGCGGCTGCGGGCGGGGCTGAACGCCGGGCCGTAGGGCGTGATCCGTAGCGCTGGAATCACCGAGACGGTGCATCAGTCCCGCGGCAAAGGCTGGAGCGCGTGGAGTGAGCGCTGCGTGCTTCAAGGTTGCGCCAGGCCCCTGCCCGGGCCATAGCGGCGCCGCATGCAGCTCCAGGCCATTCTCACCCATCTGGGATTCGCGCTGTTCCTCGCCCTGGTATCGGCCGGCTGCGTGGCGCTGATGATCCGCTTTCCCATCCTCGACCACCCCGATGCCCGCAAGGCGCATCTCCACCCCACCCCCAAGGGCGGCGGCGTGGGCGTGGTCGTCGCCTTCATGCTGGGCATGCTGGTGCTGTTCGGCATTGCCGATTTCGCCCGGCTCGGTGCCATGCAGTTCCTCGGCGTCATCCTGGCGGCGCTGGCCATGGCGGGGGTCGCGCTGGCCGATGACGCGCGGGATTTCCGCTTCGTGGTCAAGCTCGGCGCGCAATGTGCGGCTGCGGTGGTCGCTGTCGCCTCCGGCCTGGTGCTGGAGCGCCTGGCGGTGCCGGGACTGGGCGAGGTGCCGCTGGGCTGGTTTGGCGTGGCGCTAACCCTGTTCTGGATCCTGGGCTGCACCAATGCGGTGAATTTTCTCGATGGCAGCGACGCGCTGGTGGGCTCGGTGATGCTTGTGGCGTCACTGGCGCTGGCCCTGATCGCGGCCAGCGAGGGGGCCTGGTTCGTCTATGCCGCCTCGCTCTTCCTGGCCGCGGGTTTTGCCGGCTTCCTGCCCTTCAACCTGCCCCCGGCACGGATCTTCATGGGCGATGTCGGCAGCCAGTTCGCGGGCTTCGTGATGGCGGTGCTGGCGGTGGCGGCGGCGCGTTTCGATGCCACGCAGATCAGCTTCCTCATCGTGCCGCTGCTGCTGCTGGGCCTGCTCTTCGATGCCGGCTTCACCCTGCTGCGCCGCATGCTGGCTGGCGAGCGGTTGGCCAGCCCGCATCGCACCCATCTCTACCAGATGGCGGTGCGGGCGGGGGTGGAGCCCGCCCATGTCGCCGCCATCCATGCCGGCTTTACCGTGTTTCACGCGGTGCTGGCAGCGGTTTTCATCAATCTGCCCACGCCGTGGAAGCCCAGCGTGCTGATCCCCGCACTGGCCGTGCAGCTGGTCTGGGCCGGCTGGGTGCTGGCCCGGATGCGGGCGCGGAGCCTAGCCTTTTAGCAGCATCGCAAGCCCCAGAAAAAAGGCGATCGCAAGCCCCTGGAGCAGCACGCGATACTGCATGAGCGTGTTGGAACGCTTCCCGTTGGTGTCGCCGCGCACCATCTGCACCACCCCCAGGGCCAGCACGACGAGCGTACCGACCATGGCGGTGACGAGCAGAATGGTCAGCGCGGTCTGCATCACGCTGCTCCGGCCAAGGCTTTCCACACCACCTCGGGCGTGGCCGGCATGTCGATGCTCTTCACCGCCAGCGCATGGACCAGGGCGTTGATGACCGCGGGCGGCGAGCCCACCGCGCCAGCCTCACCCGCACCCTTCACGCCCAGCGGATTTGTCTCGCAAAGCACCTCGATGAAGTCGACCTCGATATCCGGCAGGTCATCGGCGCGCGGGAGCGCATAGTCCATGAAGGAGGCGCTGAGCAGCTGGCCCGAGGCCTCGTCATAGGAGGTGCGCTCGAAGAAGGCCTGGCCCACGCCCTGGGCCACGCCACCATGCACCTGGCCACGGACGATCAGCGGGTTCAGCGCGTGACCCACATCATCCATCACGATGTAGCGCGGGATGGAGATGATGCCCGTTTCCGGATCCACCTCCACCTCGGCGACGTGGCAGCCATTGGGGAAGGTGTGGGCGGGGATGTCCGCCACCTCCGCGGCGTCGAGCAGCGTTGCGGCCTCGCCAGCCGCAGCGCGTTCCTTCTGCCGCAGCGCGAGCGAGAGGATGTCGATGCCGCGATCGGTGCCGGTGACCGAGAAGCGGCCCTTTTCGAACTCGATATCGACCACGGCGGTCTCCAGCACCTCGGAGGCAGCCTGTTTGCCCTTCTCCACCACGGTGGCGGTGGTGGCGAGGATGGCCGTGCCCTCGGAATAGAGGCTGCGCGCGCCGCCGGTGCCGCCGCCGGTCGGCACCTCATCGGTGTCGCCCTGCTTCACCCGGATCTTCTCCATGGGGATGCCCAACTCGTGGCTGGTCAGCATCGCATAGGCGGTCTCGTGCCCCTGGCCGGTCGATTGCGTCCCGACCCAGACCTCGGCGTAGCCGTCGCTGGTGAAGCGAACTTCGGCGCGCTCGGTCGGCCCGCCGCCGGTGGCCTCGAGGTAATAGGCGAGGCCGATGCCGCGCTTCATCCCCTTGCGGGCTGCTGCCGCCTGGCGCGCCGGGAAGCCGGCCCAGTCAATTTTGGCGAGCGCCGCGTCCATGATCTGTTCGAACTCGCCGCTGTCGTAGCGCTGGCCGATGGCCGTGGTGAACGGCATCGAGGACGAGGGCACGATGTTGCGGCGGCGCAGGTCGATCCGGTCGACGCCGATCTCGGCCGCCGCCGTGTCGATCAGTCGCTCCACGAGATAGTTGGATTCAGGCCGGCCGGCGCCGCGATAGGCATCCACAGGCACGGTGTTGGTCAGCACGCCGATGACATGGGCATGGATGCCCTGGAAGCCGTAGATCGAGGCCAGCACCTTGGTGCCCGCGCCGGTCGGGATGAAGGGTGCGAAGGTGGAGAGATAGGCCCCCATATTCGCATAGTTCTTGGTGCGCAGCGCCAGGAATTTTCCGTCCGCATCCAGCGCAAGCTCACCGAGCGTGATGTTGTCGCGGCCATGGGTGTCGGAGAGGAAAGCCTCGGTCCGCTCGGCCGCCCAACGCACCGGGCGGCCGACCTGGCGCGCAGCGATCGCGCAGAGCGCGTATTCGGCATAGAGATAGAGCTTCATGCCGAAGCCGCCGCCGACATCGGGGGTGACCACGCGCACCTTTTCGGGCGCCACCTTCAGCACATTGCCGGCCAGCAGGTTCTTCACCAGCCAGGAGCCCTGGGTGCCGGCATAGAGGGTGAATTTCTCCTCCGCCGCGTCGTATTCGGCGGTGCAAGCGCGGCCTTCCATGCTGGCCACGACCACGCGGTTGTTCACCACCGTCAGGCGCGTGACATGGGCTGCCTTGGCGAAGAGCGCGTCGGTGGCGGCCTTGTCGCCGGCCTCCCAGTCGAAGACGGTGTTGTTCGGCACGCTGGACCAGACGGCGGGCGCGCCGGCATCCGTGGCCGTGGCAAGGTCGGTGGTGCTGGGCAGCACCTCGTAATCGACTTCGATCGCCTCACCGGCATCGCGCGCCTGCTCGGTGCTTTCGGCCACGATGAAGGCCACGGGGTCGCCGACATGGCGCACCGCGTCGGTTGCCAGCGGCAGGCGCGGGGTTTCGCCGCGCGGGCTGCCATCGGCATTCTTCAGTGGGATCACGCAGGGCACCTCGCCCACGCCCATGGCCACCAGATCGGCCCCGGTAATGACCGCCAGCACGCCCGGCATCGCCTTCGCCGCCGCGGTGTCGATCGACAGGATCTTCGCATGGGCATGCGGGCTGCGCAGCACATAGGCCTGGGTCTGGCCCGGCAGGCTGATGTCACCGGTATAGCGCCCATCGCCCTTCAGCAGGCGGGGGTCCTCGACGCGGCGGATGGACTGGCTGAGGCCGAACTTTGCCATGGGTATCGCTCCGTTGATTTGAGAAGAGGATGGGGGCGGAGTGGCATTTCGGGAAGAGGCTATCCGCCCCTTCCCGTGCCAGGGCCTATTCCGCGGGTTGGGGCGCCGGCGGGTGCGGCGCCTTCGGCTTGCGGGAAAGCCAGCCCTTGATGGTCTCCCGCAGCCCCTGGAAGAACACGTAGAGCATGGGGATCATGAAGATGCCGACCACGGCGGCCGCGATCATGCCGCCGAAGACCGGGGTGCCCACGGCCTGGCGCGACAGCGCCGCCGCACCCTCGGCCCAGACCAGCGGAACAAGGCCCAGGATGAAGGCGATGGACGTCATCATCACCGCGCGGAACCGCATCTTGGCGCCCAATACCGCGGCATCGCGGATGGAGAGCCCAGCCTCCCGCCGCTCCTTGGCGAATTCGACGATCAAAATGCCGTTCTTGGCGGCGAGGGCGATCAGCACCACAAGCCCGATCTGGGCATAGACATCGAGCGACTTGCCCGCGATCAGCAGCGCCCCGAAGGACCCCAACCCGCCAGCGGCCACCGACAGCAGCACCGGGATCGGGATCGTCCAGCTCTCATACAACGCGACCAGGAAGAGATAGGCGAAGAGCATGGCGAGTGCGATCAGCACGCCCGTCCGCCCCGCCGCCTGCTTTTCCTGGAACGCCGTGCCGGTCCATTCGAAGCCATAGCCCGGCGGCAGCACCCGGGCGGAGAGCTGCTCCATCGCCAGCAGCGCATCGCCCGAAGAGGTGCCGGGTGAGGGCGAGCCGTTCAGCAGCACCGAACGGGTGTTGTTGTAGCGGCTGATGGTCTGGGCGCCGAGCACCACCCGCACATCGGCGAAGGCCCGCAGCGGCACCATCTGCCCGGTCTGGCTGCGCACACGGATGCGCCAGATATCCGAAAGCTCGTCCCGATCGGTCGATTCGGCCTGAACATTGACCTGCCAGGTGCGGCCGAACAGGTTGAAATCATTCACGTAGAACCCGCCCAGCGTGGACTGCAGGGCGGTGAATATGTCGGAGATCCGCACGCCCAGGGCCTGCGCCTTGTCACGATCGACATCGAGGTAGAGCGACGGCGTGGTGGGCGAGAAGGTGGAGAATACCGCGCGCAGCCTGGGGTCCTGATTGGCCGCGACCATCATGCCGAGCATGGCGCCGCCCAGCTCCACCGGGTCCCGACCTTCGAAATCCTGCAGCTGGTATTCGAAGCCGCCGCCGGTCCCCAGGCCGATGATCGGCGGGATGTTGAAGGCGAAGACATTGGCGGTGCGGATGCCCTGTGCCGCGCCGAACACCTGGCCGATGGCGGTGAAGACGCTGTCCTGCACCGTGGTGCGCTCGGCGAAGGGCTTCATGCGGGCGACCATGAAGGCGGCGTTGGATTGCGCGCCGCCATCGATGAGCGAGAAGCCGACGATGGCCAGCATGCTGTCGATCGCCGGATTCTGCCGCAGGATCGCCTCGACCTGCTCCACCGCGGCGCGGGTACGGCCGACGGAGGCGCCTTGCGGCAATTGCAGCTGCACGAAGAAGGCACCCTGGTCCTCCTGCGGCAGGAAGCCCTGCGGCGTGCGGCCGCCGACGGTGTAGATGCCGAAGCCGATGACGGCGGTGATGGGAATGGCCAGCACGGCGACGCGCACCAGCTTGCCCACGATCCAGGCATAGCCGTCCCGCGCCCCGTCGATCGCCTTGAGCACATACTTGATCGGCCCGCGCTTCGGCCCGGTATGGGTCAGCAGGATGGCGCAGAGCGCGGGCGATAGGGTGAGCGCATTGATCGCCGAGATGATCATGGCGACGATGATGGTCACCGCGAATTCGCGGAACAGCACGCCCGCCACGCCAGGGATGAAGGCCACCGGCACGAAGACCGAGAGCAGCACCATGGTGATGGCGATAATAGGCCCGGTGATCTCGCCCATCGCCTTCTTCGTGGCGTCCGCCGGCGAGAGATCGGGCTCCTCCTCCATCACCCGCTCGACATTCTCCACCACCACGATCGCGTCATCGACGACGATGCCGATCGCCAGCACCATGGCCAGCAGCGAGATGGTGTTGGCGGAAAACCCGATGGCGAGCATCACCGCGAAGGTGCCGATCAGCGAGACCGGCACGGCGATCGCCGGCACGATGGTGGCGCGGAACGAGCCCAGGAAGAGATAGACCACCAGCACGACGAGGACGAAGGCCTCGACCACCGTCTTCAGCACCTCCTTGATGGTGTCGGAGACGAAGGTCGAGGTGTCGTAGAAGACGCGGTAATCCACCCCCTCGGGGAAGCGGGATTTCAGCTCGTTCATCGCCCGGCCGACGCTGGCGGCCACCGCCACCGCATTGGCGCCGGGCGAGAGGTAGATGCCCATCGTGACCGCGGGCGCGCCGTTCAGGCGGCTCTCGGTGTCCTCATTGGCAGCACCCAACTCGATGCGCGCCACATCGCGCACCCGCAGCGTCGAGCCATCGGGGTTTGCGCGGATGACGATATTGCCGAACTGCTCGGGCGTCGTGAGCCGCCCCTGGGTTTGCAGATTGAACTGGAATTGCTGGTCGGGCCCGATCGGCCGCGCGCCGATGCGCCCGACCGCTGCCTGCACGTTCTGGCCCTGGATGGCTGCGATGATGTCGGATGGTGACACGTTCAGGCTGATCAGCCGGTCCACCTCGAACCATATGCGCATGGAATAGTCGAGCGCGCCGAACAGGTTCACCTGGCCCACGCCGGGCACACGCGCGAGCCGGTCCAGAATGTTGATGGTGGTGTAGTTCGACAGGAAGATCGGCGTTCGCGACCCGTCCGGCGAATAGACGAAGAGGAATTGCAGCACGGCGGAGGATTGCTTGCGCACCGTCACGCCATTGCGCTGCACCTCCAGCGGCAGCCGGGCCAGCGCCGCCTGCACGCGGTTGTTCACATTCACCGTGGCGATATCGGGGTCGGTGCCCAGCGCGAAGGAGACCGAAAGCGTATAGGTCCCGTCATTGGCCGAATTGCTGCGCATGTAGAGCGAGCGGTCCACGCCGTTGATCGCGGCTTCCAGCGGCTGGGCCACCGTCGCCTCCACCACCGCCGCCGAGGCGCCGGGGTAGCGCGCGGTGACCTGCACCTGCGGCGGGACGATGTTGGGGAATTGGCTGACCGGGATCACCGAGAGCGCCAGGGCCCCCGCGATCGTGGTCACGATGGCGATGACGATGGCGAGCCGCGGACGGTCGACGAAGACGGAGGAGAACATCGGCCCGCCCTAACGCGCCGCCGGCGTGGCGGCGGGGGGCGCGGCCGGTGTCCCGGCCGGGCGCCCGGGTGCCGCGGCTGCCGGGGCCGGGTTGACGGGGGTGTTCGGGCGCACCCGCTGCACCCCCTCGGTGATCACCATCTCGCCCGCCTGCAGGCCCTGCTCGACCACCGCCAGCTCGGCCGTGCCGCGGCCCAGCCGCACCGGGCGGCGTTGGGCGATGTTGTTCTCGCCCACGACGAAGACGAAGAAGCCGCCCTGGTCCTGGCCGACAGCGGCGCGCGGCACAACGATGGCCTGCACCGGCTCGATGCCTTCCACCGTCGCCGTGACGAATTGCCCGTCGATGAGTTCACGCGAATCACCCTGGCTGCCCGGCGCGCTGCGCACCGGGTTGGGGATCAGCGCGCGCACCAGGATGGTGTCGGTGTTGCGGTCGATCTGGGTGTCGACGAAGTCGATCCGGCCGACCTGATTATAGGGTGTGCCGTCCACCAGCCGCACCCGCACCACCACGGCGGCGGGGCCGCCGCGTGATTCATAGCGGGCGCGCAGCTCCAGCGCCTGGCGCTGGCTGACGGTGAAGGCGACGCGCATCGGGTCCTGGCTGACGATGCTGGCCATGGGCTCGCTCTGTGGCGTCACCACATTGCCGACGGCGTAGACCGAGCGGCCGATCTTGCCGGCGATGGGCGCCGTGACATCGGTATAGGCGAGGTTGATTTCGGCCACCCGCACCTGCGCCTGGGCGCCGAGCACCGCGGCGGCACCGGTGCGCTCGCCGGCCAGGGCGGTGTCCAGCGCCACCTGCGTGCCGGCGCCGGTCGCGCGCAACTCCCGCGCACGGGAGAGGCTGACGCGCGCATTCTCCAGCGTCGCCTGGGCCGAGGCCACGGTGGCGCGCGCCTGGGCCAATTGTGCCTCGAAGGGGGCGCGCTCGATGCGGAACAGCGGCGCTCCCTCGGCCACCTCGCCGCCCTCCTGGAACAGCCGGGCCTCGAGGAAGCCGGTGACGCGGGCGCGGATATCGACCCGGCTCACTGCCTCGATCCGGCCCACGAATTCAGAGGTTTCCGTCACCGGTCGGCGTTCCGCCGGCTGAACGCCGACCGCCGGTGGCCCCTGGGGGCCGAACTGTGCCTGGGCTGGCACCGCCAGCAGGAGAGTGAGGAGAAGGCTCGCTGGGCGAAACGCCATACGGTGTATCCTTGGGCTCAGCCATGGTGTCGGGCGACACCAGGAGGTGCGCGCCCGTTCCGATGCTAGATAGGGATGACTAACGGATACGCATAGCTTGAGGGTGCCGATTCACGGCGCGACCTCGTGACATCTTGATTTAAGCCCTCGACCTGGGGGCGAAATCGGCCAGGATGCAGCCATGCGAAGGCGCTGGATCATGCTGCTGGCGGCGGGCGCGGGCTGCTTGGCCCTGCTGGCGTTCGACCGGGCCCTGCCGCCCGATCTGTCGCGCGCGGAGGCCGTGGGCGGCGAGGTGCTGGAACGCCAGGGCCGGATCCTCTCGGTGCTGCCGGCGCCCGGTGGGGTCTGGCGCCTGGCCACCACGGTGCGCGACGTGCCACCCCATCTCACCGCCATGCTGCTGGCGGCCGAGGACCGGCGGTTTCGCTGGCACCCCGGGGTGGACCCGCTGGCGCTGGCCCGGGCCGCGGCGCAATGGGCCTGGCGTGGCCAGGTGGTCTCGGGCGGTTCCACCCTGACCATGCAGGTGGCCCGGCTGCTGGAGCCCCGGCCCCGCACGCTGCGCAGCAAGGCGATCGAGGCGCTGCGCGCGCTGCAGCTGGAGGCCCGCTTTTCGAAGGATGAGATTCTCGGCCTCTGGCTGACCCTGGCACCGCAGGGCGGCAATCTGGAGGGGGTGCGGGCGGGCGCGCTGGCGTGGTTCGGCCGGCCCGCCCGGCAGCTGGATGTGGCGGAGGCCGCCCTGCTCGTGGCGCTGGCCCGCCAACCCACCCGCACCCGCCCCGACCGGCATCCGGAGGCCGCGCGGCGCGCCCGCGATGCCGTGCTGCTGGCCCGCGCCCGCGCCGCGCAGAGCCCGGCAGATGCCGATCTCGCCGTCGCCTCGGCAATGCCGGAACGGCGGCAGCCCATGCCGCGCCTGGCACCGCATCTCGCCCGGCAGGTGGCCGATGGCCCGACCACGCTGGATGCGGCGCTGCAACGGGCGATGGAGCGGGTGGCGGCCGATGCCCTGCGCGACCTGCCCGAGCGGGCCTCGATCGCGATGCTGCTGGCGGAGGTCGCCCCGCGCGAGGTGCGGGCCGTGGTGGGCGGCGCCTGGCTCGACGAGCGCCGGGCCGGTTCGCTGGATTTGTCGCGCGCGGTGCGCTCACCCGGGTCGGCGCTGAAGCCGCTGCTCTATGCCCTGGCCTTCCAGGAGGGGATCGTGACCCCCGGCACCCTGGTGGCCGACATGCCGCGCAATTTCGGCGGCTATGCGCCGGAGAACTACGATCGCGGCTTCGCAGGCCAGGTCACCATCGCCGATGCGCTGCGGCAATCGCTGAATCTGCCGGCGGTGGCACTGCTCAGCCAGCTCGGCCCGGTGCGCTTCGCCGGGCTGCTGAAAACCGCCGGTGCCACGCCACGCCTGCCCGCCGGCGCGGACCCCTCACTGCCACTGGCCCTGGGTGGGGTGGGGCTGACGCTGCGCGACATGGTGGGTCTCTACGCGACGCTGGCAGATGGCGGCCGGGCGGCGCCCCTGCTGGTGCGCCCGGGCCGGGCGGGCCCGGTGGTCCAGGCGCTCGACGCGCCCGCCGCGCGGCTGGCGGCCGGCGTGCTGGTGCAGCCCTTTCCGGGCGGTGGCCCAGGTGGGGTGGCCTGGAAGACGGGCACGAGCTGGGGTGGGCGCGACGCCTGGGCCATGGGGTTCGATGCGCGGCATGTCGTGGGCGTCTGGGTCGGGCGGCCGGATGGCACGCCGATGCCCGGGGCCACCGGCGCGCGGCTGGCCCTGCCGATCCTGGCGCGGGTGATGGAATTGCTGCCCGCCGCGCCGCTGCAGGGCCTCAGGCCCCGACCCGAGCGGCCGGTGATGGCGGAAGCGGCAGACCGGCTGCGGCTGCTATTCCCACCGCCGGGCGCCGTCGTGGAAGCGGGAAACCTGGTGTTGCGGGCGGCCGGCGGGCAGCGCCCGCTGACCTTCCTGGTCGATGGCCAGAGCCTGCCGCGTGAGGCGGCCAGGCGGGATGTGGCTTGGCGCCCGCCTGGACCTGGGATCTACCGCGTTACGGTGATCGACGCCGAGGGCGATGCCGCCGGCGCGACCATCAGGGTGCGCGGAGAGTGATGCCGCGGGGCGGATTACTCCGCGCGAGGGCCTGCCGGCCCGGCGGGACCTGCGGGGCCGGCGGGACCAGTGGCACCAGCCGGGCCAGCCGGGCCAGCCGGGCCGACAGCACCTGCCGCTCCTGCCGGACCCACGGCACCGGCCGGGCCGGCTGGACCCGCTGCGCCAATCGGGCCGGGCGGGCCCGCGGGGCCAGCGGGGCCCGTCGCACCGGCCGGGCCGCGTTCGCCGGTGGCGCCCGCCATGCCCTGCGCCCCGGTCGGGCCCTGCGGCCCTGCCGGGCCGGCGGGGCCAACCTCACCACGATCACCCTGCGGGCCGGCCGCGCCGGGGGCGCCGGCAATGCCCTGCGGCCCCACCGGACCCTGCGGCCCGGCGGGCCCGATTTCGCCACGCGGGCCAGCCGGCCCGGTCGAGCCGATGGCGCCGCGCTCACCCGCGGGTCCCATGGGGCCGGCCGGCCCCGGCCCGCGTGTGGACTCGAAGACCAGACTGACCAGAATTGCCGTGGCGGCCGCGACGACCAGATTGCCATAAAGCGGATTCGCCGCGACCCATTGCTTAAGCTTGTCCATGAAACCCCCGTCTTGCGCGAAGCATCGCGGGAAAACCCGCAGCGCCCGGTTGGACGCCGGCGGATTCGCCCCTACACTCCGCAGATGACGCCGTTCTGGCACAGCAAAAGCCTCGACGCCATGACGCGCGACGAGTGGGAGAGCCTCTGCGACGGCTGCGGGCGCTGCTGCCTGCACAAGTTGCGGGAGGACCGCACGGAAAAGCTGCATTTCACCAATGTTGCCTGCAGGCTGCTCGATGGCGCGACCGCGCGCTGTTCGAATTACGGCGAGCGCCGGCGCTTCGTGCCGGATTGTATCCAGCTGACACCGCAATTGCTCAACGAGATCGACTGGCTGCCGCCCTCCTGCGCCTATCGCCTGGTGCAGGAGGGCCGCGACCTGCCCTGGTGGCACCCGCTGGTCTCCGGCCGGCCGGAGACGGTGATCGAGGCCGGAATCAGCGTCGCCGGCCGGGTGGTGGCCGAGCGCGATTCCGGTGCATTGGAAGACCATGTCGTGCCCTGGCCCGGGAAGCTCCCGCGCCGCGCCGGACCATTGCCGAAAAGGAAGACACTCCCATGAAAGACGCAATCTATGGCGGCATCAACGTGGCGGTTCTCACCGCCATGCATGCCGACCTCTCCCCCAATCTCGACGCCATGGCGGCGCATGCCTCATGGCTACTGGCCAATGGCGCCAATGGCCTGGGCGTGCTGGGCACGACGGGCGAGGCGAACAGCTTTTCCGCCGTCGAGCGCATGGCGATCGTCGAGGGGCTGGTCGCCCGTGGCATTCCGGCGGCGAAGATGATGCCCGGCACGGGTGTGAGCAGCCTGACCGAGACGGTGGCGCTCACCCAACACGCCCGCGCCCAGGGCTGCCGTGGTGTGCTGCTGCTGCCGCCGTTCTACTACAAGGCGCCCTCCGATGACGGCCTCTTCGCCTATTTCGACGAGGTGGCGAAGCGGGTCGGCGGCGGGATTGCCCTCTACCTCTACAATTTCCCGCAGCAATCGGCGGTGCCCTTCTCGCTGGCGCTGATCGAGCGGCTGCTCGATGCCCATCCCGGCGTGTTCAAGGGCGTGAAGGATTCGTCCGGCGACTACGCGAACATGAAGGCGATGATCGATGCCTTTGCCGGCCGCGGCTTCGAGGTCTACACGGGCTCGGACGAATACGTGCAGCGCATCCTGGCCGAGGGCGGCGCGGGCTGCATCACCGCGGCCGGCAATGCCAATTGCCATTGGGGCGGCATCGTCTATGCTAAGTGCACGGGGCCCGAGGCCGATGCGGCCCAGGCGATGCTGAGCGCGACCCGCAAGGCCGCCACCGCCGCACCCCTGATCCCCAATCTGCGCGAGGTGATCGCGCGCTCCACCGGCGATGGAGGCTTCCGCAACATCCGCCCGCCGCATCTGCCGCTCACCGCCGCCCAGGCCGATGCCGCCTGGGCCGCCTGGGTCTCGACCGGTGCCATCCCCCTGCCCGGCCTCGCCGCCAAGCTCGCCGCGGAATGAAGGAGCCCCTGCGCTGCCGTGAGCCCGCCACGGCCACGATCCAGCTCGACAATGAGCATGTCCGCGTCACCCGGTGGGATTTTCCGCCGGGTGCCGAAACCGGCTTCCATCGCCATGGCTGGGCCTATGTCGTGGTGCCGGTGACCGACGGGCAATTGCTGCTGGAAATGGGCGATGGCAGCACCGCCACGGCCGCACTGACCGCGGGGCTGGCCTATCAGCGCCTGGCGGGGGTGGAGCATAATGTGGTCAATGCCGGCCAGGCGCCGCTCAGCTTCGTCGAGACCGAGTTGAAGGCGCTTCCGGGTTAAGCGCTTCATCTACAGCAAGTTTTTACCATTTCGCGCGCTATTGGCCTGATGTCGCAATGTCAACATCAGGAAGCGAGCGTGTGCATGACGACGCCACCAGACGCCGGCCTGCTCCACGCGATGCGTGCCGCTTTGCGCGCCGAGATGCAGCCCCTCTTTGCCGACATGAACCGGCTGGTCGATCGCCGCATCGCCGAATTGAGCGCGGAGCTGCATGCCAGTGTGGAACTGGTCGACATGAACGAGGCCAAACTCTCGCGCGAGCTTGGCCTGGTGCATGAACAGATCGCGGGCCTGGTCGCCGCGCCCTCCGCCAGCACCCGCAACAGCGGGGTTGAGCTCGAGGCCGTGGTGATCGCCACCGAAGCCGCGGCCAACACCATCATGGAGGCGGCGGAGGCGATTCAGGACTGGATCATGGGCGACAAGCGCGATCCCGCTTCGATCCAGGACCTGGCCAGCCGCGTCAATGCGATCTTCGAGGCCTGCTCCTTCCAGGACGTCACCGGCCAGCGCATCCGCCGCGCCATCCAGCACCTGCAGACGGTGGAGAGCATGCTGGAGCGCTTCGTGCCCAGCCCGCCACAACCCACCGAGCGGCTGGTCGTGGCCACCGGGCGCCACACGGTCGAACCCGCCGCCCGCGGCCAGAGCGACATGGCGCAGGCCGAGATCGACGCGCTGCTGAACGGCTGAACGCAGCCTCATCACCACCACGCCGGTTGAACCGGGGGGGGCGAGCGCACACCTGAAGGGCATGGTCCGCCCCACCGCCCCTCCGCATCCGGCTGCCCGCACAGGAGTGGCGCATGGCCGATGATCCCTACGGTGTATTGGGGCTAAAGCGCGATGCCTCGGCCGATGCCATCAAGGCCGCCTATCGCAAGCTCGCCCGCAAGCACCACCCTGATCTCAACCCCGGCAAGCCCGAGGCCGAGGCCAGGTTCAAGGCCGTCTCCGCCGCGCATGACCTGCTGTCGGACCCGGACAAGCGCGGCCGTTTCGACCGTGGCGAGATCGATGCCGAGGGCCAGGAGCAGCGCCCGGCCGGGGGCTATCGTCGCCACGCCGATGCCGCCCAGGGTGCCCGGTATGACGGCCAGGGCGGCGGCTCGCCCTTCGATGAACTCTTCGCCGACATGTTCGAGGCGCAACGCAGGGCCGAGGCGGCGCCGCGCGCGGGCCGCGACGAATCCTACCGCCTCGACGTCTCCTTCATCGATGCCATGCTGGGCACCACCACGCCGATGCGCCTGCCCGATGGCCGCTCGCTCAGCGTGCGCATCCCGCCCGGCATCACCACCGGCCAGGTGCTGCGGCTGCGCGGCCAGGGCCTGCCCGGGCGCAATGGCGGGCCGGCGGGGGATGCGCTGATCGCCATCACGGTGGAGGACCATCCGCTGCTGCGGCGGGAGGGCCGCAACGTGCTGATGGAATTGCCGGTCTCGCTGCGCGAGGCGGTGCTCGGCGGCCCGGTCGAGGTCCCGACCCCCTCCGGTCGCCTGCGGGTGACGCTGCCGGCGCATAGCGACACCGGGCGGCAGATCCGGCTGCGCGGGCGCGGTGTGGCGGCGCATGGCGCCGAGCCGGCGGGCGACCTGCTGCTGACCCTGAAGGTGGTGATCGGCGCGGCGGATGAGGCGCTGGACGCATTTCTCAAGGACTGGTCGCCAGCCACGACGGAGGATCCACGCGCCGCGCTGGATTTCGAGGCGTGATCACGCTCGACATCCTCGTCGCGCGCTTTCCAGCGCTCGATGCGGGGCAGCTTCAGGTCTGGATCGCGGAGGGGATGCTGAAGGCCGAGCCGGGGCCGGCCTTCACCGAGATCGATGTCGCCCGCATCGCGCTGATCCTGGAACTGCGCGACGAGCTGGAACTGGACGAGGCGGCGCTGCCGGTGGTGTTGTCGCTGCTCGACCAGCTCTACGCCCTGCGGCGGGAACTGGCCGTGCTGCGGGGCGGCGCCAGCGACGCCTGATCAGTCGGCATAGGCCGAGGCAGCCTGGATCACCGGGCGCCAGCGGGCGATGTCGGCGGTCCAGAACTGGCGGTGATAAGCCGGCGTGGCCTGCGCGGCCGGCACCGGCGCGGTGCCGAGATCAGCGAAACGGCTGACCAGCGCGGGCACCGCGAGGGCGTGCTGAAGCGCGGTCGAGAGCCGGTTCACGATATCCGCCGGCGTGCCGCGGGGCGCATAGAGGCCATGCCAGACCGAGACGGCAAAACCGGGCATGCCGGCCTCATTGGCCGTGGGCAGGTTGGGCAGCGAGGCCACCCGCTCATTCGTCGTCACAGCGTAGGCGCGGATGGTGCCGGCGCGGATCTGCTCGGTGGTGTTGGTGGTCTGGTCGCACATCAGGTCGACCGTGCCGCCCACCAGGTCGTTCATCGCCGGGCCCGTGCCGCGATAGGGCACGGTGGTCAGCGGGACGCCCAGCGCGCTCTGGAACAGCAGCCCGCAGAGGTGGCTCGCCGCGCCGATGCCGGCATTGGCCATGTTGATGCCGTCGCGCCGCTGGCGGATCAGCGCCACCAGCTCGGCCAGGTTGGTGGCCGGCAGGTCGCGCTTGCCCACGATGGTCATCGGCACCTCGGTCACCATGCCGACGGTCTCGAAGCCATTCACCGCATCATAGGCCAGGCGGCGATAGAGGCTGGGGATCACCCCCATGCCGATGTGATGGCACAGGATGGTGTAGCCATCCGGCCGGGCCAACGCCACGCGCTGCGCGCCCAGCGTGCCACCGGCGCCGCCGACATTTTCCACCACGATCGAGCCGCCGATGTCACGGCCCATTTCCTGGGAGATCAGCCGCGCCACCGTGTCGGTGGGGCCGCCGGCGGCGAAGGGCACGATCATGGTGATGGGCCGCGAGGGGAAGGCCTGGGCCAGGGCAGGCGCGGAGAGGGCGGCCAGCGGCAAGGCCAGCGCACCACGGCGGGAGACGTGTGACATTTTTTGTTTCCTCAAGAGCTGCGCGGGTATCTACTCAAGAGGCCGCAGCAATCAAGCACCAATCACCATTGGCCGAAGAAAACCCCGGCCTTCTTGTAGGAGGCCGTGCCCGCCTCGGCCTCCTCCCAGGTGATGGTGCTGCGCCGCTTGAGGCCGGTGAACCAGGCCAGCAGGCGCTCCTTCATCACCGCCCGCACCGCCTCATGCTCCGGGCTTTGGCCGAGATCGAAGAATTCCTCCGGATCGGCGGTGAGGTCGAAGAGCTGGGGCGGCATGCCGGTCGACCAGTGGATGTATTTCCATTCGGCGGTGCGCACCATCCAGGCATGGTGGTGCCCGACGGGAATGCCCATCCGCAGCCGCGCGCCGCGAAAGGTCCAGTCGAGCTCGGAGAAGGCGGCATCACGCCATCCCGCATCGCGGCCGCGGGTGAGGTCGAGCAGCGAGCGGCCCTCGACGAGATGCGGCGCGGGCGGCAGGGCCAGCGCATCGAGGATGGTGGGCACGATGTCGATGGCCTGCACCGGGCGGTCGTCATCGCCGCGTCGCGTCGCATCGGGGTCCCAGAGCAGCATGGGGACCTTCTGGATGCAGTCGTGGAACAGCTCCTTCTCGCCCAGCCAGTGATCGCCGAGATAGTCGCCGTGATCGGCGCAGAAGATGACCAGCGTGTCCTTCCAGAGGTCCAGCCGCTCCAGCGTCTCCCAGACCCGGCCGAGATGGTGGTCGAGTTCGCTGATCAGCCCCTGATAGGCGGGCCGGACGGTGGCGATGCAGTCATCGCGCTGGAAGCTCTGGGCCGCCTCCTCATCCATGAAGGCGGTCTGCACGGGATGGGCGCCGCGCTCGGCGGGATGGCGGGAGACGGGCATGCATTCATTGGCGGAATACATCGCGTGATAGGGCGCGGGCGCGATGTAGGGCCAATGCGGCTTCACATAGCTGAGATGCAGCACCCAGGGCTTTTCGCCCTGCTGCTCGATGAAGCCGATGGCCTTGTCGGTGGTGTAGGCGGTTTCGCTGTGCTCGGCCTTGATGCGGGCGGGGTGGCGGGCATGGCGCATGTGCCAGCCCGATTGCGTCTCACCATTCTCATCCGTCACCGAGATGACGTAGTCGCTCCAGGGATCGGGGCTGTCATAGCCCTTTTCGCGCAGCCAATGGGCATAGGCGCTATTGGGTTCGGCGTGGTGGCCGTCATGGCGGTCGACCAGCTGGAACCAGCCTTCGCGCAGGAGAACGGCCAGTTCATCGGCGCCGTCGGCGTGCAGGCGGGCCATGCCATGGCGGTCGGGCACCACATGGGTCTTGCCTGCCAGCATCAGGGCGCGGCCGGATTCGCGCAGGTGCCAGCCCAGCGTGACCTCGCCGACCGAGAGCGGCACCCGGTTGTGGGTCGCGCCATGCGTCGAGACGTAGCGGCCGGTGTAGTAGCTCATCCGGCTCGGCCCGCAGATGCCGCTCTGCACGAAGGCATTGGTGAAGCGGGTGCCGCGCGCCGCCAGCGCGTCGAGATTGGGTGTGCGCAGGAAGGGATGGCCGGCGCAGCCCATGTGGTCGTGCCGCAGCTGGTCGGCCATGATGAAGAGCACATTGCGCATTTGCTGGACTTTCCCCCGCTGCCCAGGGGAGCCTAGGCGAAACATCATGGGAGAGAAATGCCATGCGCCGACGCGCCCTTCTGGCAGCCGGTGCCGCCGCCGGCCCCGCCCTCGCGCAGGGCGAGGTCAACCGCATCATTGTCGGCTTTCCGCCCGGTGCCTCCAGCGACGGGCTGGCACGGCTGCTGGCCGACGCGGCGGGGCGCGGGCCATCGGGCACCGCGGTGGTGGAGAACCGGCCGGGTGCGGTGGGCAACCTCGCCGCCGGCGTGGTCGGCCGCGCCAGGCCCGATGGCCGCACCGTGCTGGTCACCATCGACCCCACCTTCACCATCAACCCGCATATTTATGCCACACCGGGTTTCGACCCCGCGGGGTTCGAGCATCTCGCGCTGCTCGGCCATTTCCCGTTGGCGCTGCTGGCGCATCCCGAGACCGGCATCACCGATGTGGCGGGCCTGGCCGCGGCGGCGCGGGAGCGGGGGTTGTTCTATTCCTCGGCCGGCGCGGGGAGCCCGGGCCATCTCGGCATGGAGGCGCTGCGGCTGCGGCTGGGCCTGCCGACGCGGGCGCTGGAACACGCGCCCACGCGGGGCAATGCCCAGGCGGTGATGGAGCTGCTGGCCGGGCGCGCCCAGGTCGGCATGCTGGCGATCGGCGGTGGCGTGCAGGTGGTGCAGGAGGGCCGGATACGCGCCATTGCCACCTCGGGCGAGGGGCCGGACCCGGCGCTGCCTGGCGTGCCCACCCTGGCGCAGGCGGGGGTGCCGGGGATGGTGCTGCGCTTCGGCAGCCTGCTCTCCGCGCCGCGCGGCATGCCGGAGGCGATGCGCGCGGCATGGATGGGCTGCGCGCGGGAAGTCTTCGCCGCCGCCCAGGGCCGCGCCAGGGTCGAGGGCTTTGGCATGGTGGCGGAGCTGCGCGAGGGCGAGGCGGCGGAGGCCTGGGTGCGCGAGGGCTTTTCCCGCTGGGGCGAGGTGGCGCGGGCGACCGCGCTGCGGGTGGAGTAGCTACTCCCGGTTTTTCTTCCGCCACTCATCAATCGCGGCCATGGCCTCCTGCTTCGCCACCCGCTCATGCTGGCCCATTACATCGCCCGTCATCAGCGGCTTGGCCGCCCCTGTCGCCCCGTCATAGATCGTCCAGCGCCAATTGTTGCGGCCCTTCAGCGGGCCGACCGTGTACACGCAACCCCGATGCTCTGCCATGTTCAGGCATCCATCTTCAGGGCGGCAATGAAGGCACTTTGCGGTATTTCTACCTTGCCGAACTGTCGCATACGCTTCTTGCCTTCTTTCTGCTTGTCCAGCAGCTTTCGCTTGCGGGAGATATCCCCGCCGTAGCATTTGGCCGTCACGTCCTTCGACATCGCAGAAATCGTCTCACGCGCGATCACCCGGCCACCGATGGCGGCCTGGATGGGTATCTTGAAGAGCTGCCTGGGGATCAGCTCCTTCAGTTTTTCGCAGATGCTGCGGCCGCGGCGTTCGGCGGCATTGCGATGTGCCATGAAGCTCAACGCATCAACCGGCTCATTGTTGACGAGTATCGAAATTTTCACGAGGTCGCCTTCCTCGTAGCCATCCATCGAATAGTCGAAGCTGGCATAGCCGCGGCTGATGCTCTTCAGCCGGTCGTAGAAATCGAACACCACCTCGTTCAGCGGCAGCCGGTACACGGCCATGGCGCGGCTGCCGACATAGGTCAGCTCCACCTGCTGGCCGCGGCGCTCGTTGCACAGCGTCAGCACCGCGCCGAGATAATCGTCGGGCACGAAGATGGTGGCCTTGATCCAGGGCTCCTGGATGCTGTCGAGCAGGCTGCCATCGGGCATGTCGGCTGGGTTGTGGAGTTCGAATTCCTCGCCGTTGGTTTTGCGGAGTTTGTACACCACTGAAGGCGCGGTCGCGATCAGGTCCAGGTCGAACTCGCGCGAAAGCCGCTCCTGCACGATTTCGAGGTGCAGGAGGCCCAGGAAGCCGCAGCGATAGCCGAAGCCCAGTGCCGCGCTGCTCTCGGCCTCATAATGGAACGACGCATCGTTCAGCCGCAGCTTCGACAGGCCGTCGCGCAGTTTCTCGAAATCATCGGCATCGATCGGGAAGAGGCCGCACCACACCACGGGGATGCTCGGCTTGAAGCCCGGCAGGGCCTCCTCCGCCGGGCGGCGATCCTCGGTGATGGTGTCGCCCACATTGGTGTCGGCCACCGTCTTGATGGCAGCGTTGAGGTAGCCCATTTCGCCCGGGCCGAGGTAGTCGCGCTGCACCATCTTCGGCGTGAAGACGCCGACCTGGTCGATGAGATGGGTCGAGCCGCTCGACATCATGCGGATCTTCATGCCGCGCTTCAGAATGCCGTCCTTGATCCGCACCAGGATGATCACGCCGAGATAGGCGTCGTACCAGCTGTCCACCAGCAGCGCCTTCAGCGGCGCGTCGGGGTTGCCCTTGGGCGGCGGCAGGCGGGTGACGATGGCTTCCAGCACGCCCTCGATATTGAGGCTGGTCTTGGCCGAAATCATCACGGCGTCGGTCGCGTCCAGCCCGATCACATCCTCGATCTGCTGCTTCACTCGGTCGGGTTCGGCCGCGGGAAGATCGATCTTGTTGAGGATGGGGACGATCTCGTGATTCGCGTCCAGCGCCTGATAGACATTGGCCAGCGTCTGCGCCTCGACCCCCTGGGAGGCATCGACGACCAGCAGCGAGCCCTCGCAGGCGGCCAGCGAGCGGGAGACTTCATAGGCGAAGTCGACATGGCCCGGCGTGTCCATCAGGTTGAGCGTGTAGTCGAGGCCATCATTGGCGCGGTAGGTCAGGCGCACGGTCTGCGCCTTGATGGTGATGCCGCGCTCCTTCTCGATATCCATATTGTCGAGCACCTGCTCGGTCATCTCGCGCGCGCTCAGCGCGCCGGTGGTCTGGATCAGCCGGTCTGCGAGCGTGGATTTCCCATGGTCGATATGGGCGATGATCGAGAAATTGCGGATGCGTTCGAGCGGCGTGTCGGACATAGGGGTTCCGGGATGGGAGAAGCGGCGGGGAGACGCCCGCGCCGATGGGTGCCGCTCACATAGGGCCGATGGCCCGACTTGTCATGGGCGTATCAGTCGGACTTCGACGCCCAGCGGCAGCGTGGCCCAGACCCGATCGGCGGTGAGGACGGGAATGGCCAGTCGTTGCGCGGTGGCGATGCAGGCGCAATCGGCGAGTGACAGCACGCCGCGATGCCGTCGCACCAGCCCCTCAGCCCGCCCGATTTCGGCCGCGGTAAAGGGCAGCAGCGGCAGTTCCAGCGCGCTGAAGGCGGCCTGGGCATCGGCATCGGCCATGGCGGCGCCGAGCCTGGCCAGGACCTCCACCGCATTGATCGCGGAGAGCGCGGCCGTCGCCAGCGCCGCGCCGACGACGGCGCTGCCCGCTTCGTCCTGCAACAATGCCAGCACGGCCGAGGCATCCAGCAGGGCTTCAGCCACGCACCGCGTCCTCGGCCGCCTCGCGCCTGCGGTCGGCGATCAGTTCATCGGCGAGCGATATCCCGGGCGGGACCGCCGCGCGGACCATGGCCTGGGCCCGCCTGAGCGCCGCCGCCCGGGTCATCGCCACCAGCGCGCCGTTTTCCACCGAGAGCATCAACTCGCCACCCTGGGATATGCCCAGCTGGTCGCGGATATCCTTCGGCACCACGAAGCGCCCAGCGGCATCGACCGATACCCGAACATGCCCCATCTGCCATCTCCATCATTTAATGGCAGATTGATACCACAATGGCATCATCACTCTCCACTGGAATCACCGCGCATTCCAGGCCAGATTGCCGCCATGAACCCCGCCCAACGCCTCGCCGCCCTTCGCGCCCAACTCGCCGCCCAGGGCGTGGATGGCTTTCTCGTGCCCCGCAGCGATGAATTCCTGGGCGAATACGTGCCGCCATCGGGCGAGCGCCTGGCCTGGCTGACCGGCTTCACCGGCAGCGCGGGGCTGGCCGTGGTGCTGGCCGGACGTGCCGCCATCTTCACCGATGGCCGCTACACCACCCAGGTCGCGCAGCAGACGGATGGTGCTCTGTGGGAACGCCGCCACCTCATCGAGCAGCCGGCGCCGGACTGGCTGCGTGAGGCCGCCCCGGGCGTGAGAATGGGTTACGACCCCTGGCTGCACAGCGAGGCCGCGCTGGCCCGCTACACCGGCGTGACCCTGGTGCCCCTGGCACACAACCCCATCGACGCGGTCTGGCCCGACCGCCCTGCCCCGCCCATGGCCCCCGCGCGCATCCATGGCGCCGAATACGCCGGCCAGGGATCGGCCGAAAAGCGCGAGGCCGCCGCCGCCGCCCTGCGCGCCGCCGGCGAGGACATGGCGGTGCTGGCGGACCCGCATTCCATCGCCTGGCTGCTGAACATCCGCGGCGGCGACCTCGGTCATACCCCGCTGGCGCTGGGCTTCGCGCTGCTCGGCTCGGACGCCTCGGTGCAGCTCTTCATGGATGGCCGCAAGCTCGATGCCGGGCTGCGGACGCATCTCGGCAATGCCGTCTCGGTGGCCGAGCGCGCGGCGCTGCCCGGCGTGCTGGCCGGGCTGGCGGGCCGCAAGCTGCGGCTGGACGCCGATGCCACCCCCGCATGGTTCGCCCGCAGCCTGCGCGAGGCCGGCGCCACGATCGTGACCGGCGACGACCCATGCCGCCTGCCCCGCGCCCAGAAGAACGCCACCGAACAGCAGGGCGCCCGCAACGCCCATAAGCGCGACGCCGTGGCCATGGCCCGCTTCCTGGCCTGGTTCGCGGCGGAGGCACCCAGCGGCGCCCTCAGCGAAATCGCCGCCGCCGACCAGCTCCTGGCCTTCCGGCGCGAGGTGCCGCTGTTCCAGGCCGAATCCTTCCCCGCCATTTCCGGCGCTGGGGAGAACGGCGCCATCGTCCACTACCGCGCCACGCCAGAGAGCAACCGCCCCATCCACCCCGATGAATGCTTCCTGCTCGACAGCGGCGGCCAGTATCTCGACGGCACGACGGACATCACCCGCACCCTCTTCACCGGCCCGGGGCCAGCGCCGGCCACCCTGCGGGAGCGCTACACCAGGGTGCTCCAGGGCCATATCGCGCTGGGCACGGCCCGCTTCCCGCGCGGTGTCGCCGGGCCACATCTCGATGCCCTGGCGCGGCGGCCGCTGTGGGATCTGGGCCTGGACTACGACCATGGCACCGGCCATGGCGTGGGCAGCTTTTTGTCGGTTCATGAAGGCCCCGTCGCCTTCTCCCGCGCCGCCAAGGTGGTCGCCCTCGCCCCGGGCATGATCCTGTCCAACGAGCCCGGCTATTACCTTCCCGGGGCCTATGGCATCCGCATCGAGAACCTGCTGCTGGTCCAGGAGGCCGCCACCCGCCCCGACCAGCAAAAGCCCTTCCTGGACTTCGAGACGCTGACGCTCGCCCCCTATGCCCAGGCGCTGATCGAACCCGCCCTGCTCACCGCCGCCGAGCGCGCCTGGATCGACGCCTATCACGCCCGGGTCCTGGCCGAGATCGGCCCGCTTTGCGACCCCGCAACCGCCGCCTGGCTGGCCCGCGAATGCCGCCCGCTGGCGCTGCCGGGCGCAGAGTGCTAACCGCGCGCCCTTCACCGAAGACCGGAGCCGGCTCGTGTCGCCAATCGTCAGCATCATCATGGGCAGCCAATCGGATTGGGATGTGATGATCCGCGCCCAGGAGGTGCTGGTGGAACTCGGCGTGCCGCATGAGGCGAAGATCGTCTCCGCCCACCGCACCCCCAAACGCCTCGTCGAGTATGCCGAAGCGGCGGCAGCGCGGGGCGTGGGCGTCATCATCGCCGGTGCCGGCGGGGCCGCGCATCTGCCCGGCATGGTCGCCAGCATGACGCATCTGCCGGTGCTCGGCGTGCCGGTCGGCAAGGGCAGCCTGCAGGGGATGGATGCGCTGCTGTCCATCGTGCAGATGCCCGGCGGCATTCCGGTGGGCACGCTCGCCATCGGCCAGGCCGGGGCCAAGAATGCCGGGATTTTGGCCGCCTCCATCCTGGCGCTGAACGATTCCGGCCTGCGCGCCCGCCTCATCGCCTTCCGCGCCCGGCAGACGGAGGCGATTGGTGACGCGCCCGTCTGATCCGCTGCCCTTCGGCGCCACCATCGGCATTCTGGGTGGCGGGCAGCTCGGCCGCATGTCGGCTCATGCCGCGGCCCGCCTGGGTTTTCGGACCCATGTCTACACGCCGGAGGCCGACAGCCCGGGCGGCGAGGCGGCCTCCGCCGTCACCGTGGCGGGGTTCGATGACACCCCGGCGCTGCAAAAATTCTGCGCCACCGTCGATGTCGTCACCTTCGAGTTCGAGAACATCCCACCCGAAGTGCTGGATGTGCTCGACGCCTCGGGCGTGCCCTGCCGCCCCGGCACCGGTGTGCTGCGCATCGGCCAGGACCGGGTGCTGGAAAAACGCTTCCTCGGCAACATCGGCATCCAGGTCGCGCCCTGGGGCGTGGTGGAGCGGCTCGAAGACCTCGACACCATGCCCTTCCCCGCCGTGCTGAAGACCACAAGGCTCGGCTATGACGGCCGCGGCCAGGCCCGCGTGGAAAACCTCGCCGAGGCACGCGCCGCCTTCGCCCGCCTGGCGCCGCATCCGCTGGTCTGGGAGGCTTTCATGCCCTTCCGCCTGGAAATCTCGGCGGTGGCGGCGCGCGGGGTGGACGGCACCATCGCCGTCTTCGACATCACCGAAAACATCCACCGCCACCACATCCTGGACCAGAGCATCGTCCCGGCCCGGATCAGCGCGGCCACCCGCGCCGTGGCGGAACAGAACATCCGCCGCCTGCTGGAGGGGCTGGAGGTGGTGGGCGTGCTGGCGCTGGAGATGTTCGTGATGCCCGACGACACGGTGATCGCCAACGAGATCGCCCCGCGGCCGCACAATTCCGGCCATTGGACCATGGATGCCTGCCAGGTCAGCCAGTTCGACCAGCATATCCGCGCCGTGGCCGGCCTGCCGGTGATCGCGCCGCACCGCCACGCCGATGTGGTGATGCAGAACCTGGTGGGGCCCGAGGGGGCGGCGATGTGGGACGCGGCGCTGGCCGACCCGGCGTCGGTGCCGCATTGGTACGGCAAGGCGGAGGTGCGGCCGGGGCGCAAGCTTGGGCATGTGAACCGGCTCTCCACCCCGCGGGGTTGATTGCGGGTTTTGGCGCCGGGAATGCCCAAAAGCGGCATTTGCGGACAAATACCATACCTGGTGTGCGGAGGGTCTCTCCCCACAGGATGTGGGTTGGGCGGTGCGCAACACTGAACGAAATTGCGGTTTGGGGACAAATTCGCTGTCCGGGGCTGCCGCGCGCGGCCGGCACCGCGCGCTGTCATCGCCGGAAGGCGCCCCGCCTGGGGCACCGCCCAGCCTGCCGGTTGGGAAAAGCCGTAGGGGTAGCGCAGGTGGGGCAGAAAATCAAGGATATTATACCTAATTCCTGTCTCTGTCCGCAGCTCATCGGCGACCAAGCCTTGGCCGGGCGGTTACACGGCTCCGCCCATCGCGCCCCCGGGATCAGGCTCGGCGAGCACCGACATGCCATCGACACGCGCCGGCCATTTCCCGCCGGCTCAGCCATGGCGCCGCCCGGGTCACCTCGGAAGCGGCGAGCCATCACCATGCGCGGCAACACGGCGCCCAGACACGAAGCGGATCATCTCCGGCCAGGTCAGCGGCGCCGCCCGCTGGGATATCCGCCCTGACCCAGCGCCGGGGCGCCGCCCGGCTTCAGGGAAAGATCAGCTCAGCCGGAGATTAAGCCGCGTAATCAACTCCCGCTCCTCCTCCATCGTCTGCCGCACAAACGCGATATAATCAGCGGTATTCTTCAGCATCGGCGCCATATCAAACCGGTCCAGCACCGCGATATGGCTGGGGTCCATCGTCGCCTCGCGAAACGCATCGTGCAGGATGCGCACCACATTCGGGTCCATGCCCTTCGGCCCGGCCAGGCCATAGGGGCTGGCGGAGACGATATCCACGCCCGATTCCCGCAGCGTCGGCACGTCCGGAAACCGCTTGGCGCGCGTCTCGGTCCATTGCGCCAGCACCCGCACCCGCCCCTCCAGCGCCATGGGCGCCCAGGCGGAGCTATCGGCGAGGATGTCGGTCTGCCCGCCCAGCAGGGAGGTGATGTTCTCGGCGAAGCCACGGAACGGAATATGCGTCCATTCGATGCCCGATCGCATCGCGATCTGCTCCATGGTCAGATGCAGCGAGGTGCCGACGCCCGGGCTGCCATAATTGAGCTTCCCCGGATTGGCGCGGGCATGGGCGATCAACTCGGCCATGTTCCGCCAGGGCGCGTCCGGCCGCACCACCGTGCCGAAGAGATAGCCGGTGACATGGATGATGTAGGAAAAATCGGTCAGCGGGTCGAACAGCGCGCGGCTGTTCAGCAGGGGCTGCCGAAACACCGAAATCGGCATCTGGCCGATCGTGTAGCCATCCGGCCGCGCCGAGAGCATGGCCTGGGCGCCCAGCACGCCGCCGGCGCCGGCGCGGTTTTCCACCACCACGGGCTGGCCCAGGCGGCGGCCCGCCGCCTCGCACAGCGCGCGCATCTGCACATCGGTGGTGCCGCCGGCGCCCCAGGGCACCAGCATGCGGATGGGGGCGTTGGGGAATTGCGGCTGGGCCAGGCCGGGGGTGGCCAAGAGGGGGGTGGCCAAAAGGGGGGTGGCGAGCGTCAGGCTTCGGCGGGTGATCATGGGTGTTCCTCCAGGGCAGCGGCCGCGTTCGCGACGGGTCTTGAATCCCACCTTATACATTGAAGGTCCGGGAAAATCATGGCCCCGGTGGGATTGGCGGCGAAGCCGAGCCCGCCGCGGGAGAACAGGGCCTTTTCGCTCTTCTGGCCCGCAATCAGCGTCCTTCGGCGGCCCGCTGAATGCCATGCCGGCGGGCATCGTCATCGGACACCGGCCCAGCCGTCGAACGGCGCCGCATATCCGGCCCCTCGCAGCGAACCGGCGAAGCCATTGATCCGCGCTGGCGTTTTCCCGCCGGCTCAGGCATAGGGTCGCATGGAACGGCTCTGAAGAGCCGGGCCATAACGGTGCGCGGCAACACGGCGCCCTGATACGAACCGGAATTTCTCCGGCCCGGCATGGCATTTCCGGCCATGTGGGCGGCCTCAACCTCGCGTGATCCCAATCCCGGGAAAGCGTCGGGCCCATCCGCACCGCATGCCCCGAAGTGCTTCATGCCCCGCGTATTCGGGCACCCCTGCCGCGAACCGTCCTGACAATGTTGCGGGGCACCGATGCCCCAGAAGGACGATGAATGTTCGACAAGTATTTCCGCAAGGATGTTTCCTGGGGCGGCCAGCTCCTCACCCTCGAGACCGGCAAGATCGCCCGCCAGGCCGATGGCGCCGTCCTGGCGCGGCTGGGTGACACCATCGTGCTCTGCACCGTGGTCGGCGCCCGCTCGGTCAAGCCGGGCCAGGATTTCTTCCCGCTCACGGTGAACTACCAGGAAAAGGCCTTCGCGGCCGGCAAGATCCCCGGTGGCTTCTTCAAGCGCGAAGGCCGCCCGTCGGAGAGCGAGACGCTGATCTCGCGCCTCATCGACCGCCCGCTGCGCCCCCTCTTCCCCGAGGGTTTCCGCAACGAGGTGCAGGTCATCGCGACCGTGCTGAGCCATGACCTCGAGAATGATCCCGATATCGTGGCCCTCGTCGGCTGCTCCGCCGCGCTGACCATCTCGGGCATTCCCTTCTTCGGCCCCGTCGCCGGCGCCCGCGTGGGCTACATCGATGGCGGCTATGTGCTGAACCCGACCGCCGCGCAGCGCAAGCTGAGCCAGCTCGACCTCGTCGTCGCCGGCACCGCCGAGGGCGTGCTGATGGTCGAATCCGAGGCGCAGGAGCTTTCGGAAGACATCATGCTGGGCGCCGTGAAGTTCGGCCATGACAGCTTCCAATCCGTCATCCAGGGCATCATCGAGCTCGCCGAGCATGCGGCGAAGGATGCCTGGGACGTGGCGCTGGAAGACCCGGCGAAGGACGCGCTGAAGGCCCGCATCGCCGAACTCGGCACCGCCGGCATGGCCGAGGCCTACAAGATCACCGAGAAGATGGCCCGCCAGAAGGCCGTCTCCGAGGCGAAGAAGACCGTCATCACGGCGCTCGAAGCCGAAGGCGCCGATGTCGCCGCGGCGAAGGGCCTGATGAAGTCGCTGGAAGCCGATGTGGTGCGCAACGCCATTCTCGACACCGGCATGCGCATCGATGGCCGCGACACCAAGACCGTGCGCCAGATCGTGGCCGAAGTGGGCGTGCTGCCGCGCGCCCATGGCTCGGCGCTGTTCACCCGTGGCGAGACGCAGGCGCTCTGCGTCGCAACCCTCGGCACCGGCCAGGATGAGCAGATCATCGACGCGCTGGCGGGTGAATACCGCGAGGGCTTCATGCTGCACTACAACTTCCCTCCGTACTCGGTGGGCGAGACCGGCCGCATGGGTTCGCCCGGCCGTCGTGAGATCGGCCATGGCAAGCTCGCCTGGCGCGCCATCCACCCCGTGCTGCCGGCGAAGGAGGCCTTCCCGTACACGATGCGCGTGGTCTCCGAGATCACGGAGAGCAACGGCTCGTCGAGCATGGCGACCGTCTGCGGCACCAGCCTCGCGCTGATGGATGCCGGCGCGCCGCTGCTGCGCCCGGTGGCCGGCATCGCCATGGGCCTGATCAAGGAAGATCGCGGCTTCGCGGTCCTCTCGGACATCCTGGGCGACGAAGACCACCTCGGCGACATGGACTTCAAGGTGGCCGGGACGGAAGCGGGCATCACCGCGCTCCAGATGGACATCAAGATCACCTCCATCACCTTCGACATCATGTCGGTGGCGCTGGCACAGGCGAAGGATGGCCGCTTCCACATCCTGGGCGAGATGGCCAAGGGCATTGGCGGCGCGCGCACCTCGGTCGCCGCCACCGCGCCGCGCATCACCGTGATCCAGGTGCCGAAGGAGAAGATCCGCGACGTGATCGGCACCGGCGGCAAGGTGATCCGCGAGATCGTCGAGCAGACCGGCTGCAAGATCGACATCGAGGATGACGGGACGATCAAGATCGCCTCCGCCAGCCAGGAAAACACGGACATGGCCATCGCCAAGATCCGTGGCCTGACGCAGGAGGCCGAGATCGGCGCCATCTACACCGGCAAGGTGGTGAAGACGGCCGAATTCGGCGCCTTCGTGAACTTCCTCGGCGCGAAGGACGGCCTGGTCCACATCTCCGAACTGGCCGCCGAGCGCGTGAACAAGACCACCGATGTGGTCAAGGAAGGCGATGCGGTGAAGGTCAAGGTCATCGGCTTCGATGACCGCGGCAAGGTGAAGCTCTCCATGCGCGTGGTCGACCAGGCGACGGGCGCGGACATCACCGAAAGCGTCGGCCCCAAGCGCGGCGGCCGCCCCGAAGGCGAGGATGGCGAGGAAGGCGAGCGCCGCCCCCGCCGCGACGGCGAGCGCAGGCCGCGCCGCAACGACCGCGACTGATCGACGCGCGGGCGGCCCGCCGCCCGATTTTTTGACGACGGGGCGGGTTTCTTCTGGACCGCCCCGTTTTCTTGATTATGTAACGCGATAAACCTGAGGACGGCTGCCAGTGAAGGCCATCAACGCGATACGCATGGGCGGGGTGGATGTTCTTCCCCTGGTGGAGGGCGGCAAGGGTGTTGCCGTCTCCAATGGCGCGACGGCCGGCGCCTGGGCCGCGGCCGGCGGCGTGGGCACCTTCTCGGCCGTCAATGCCGACAGCTACGATCCCGAAGGGCGCACCATCCGGCAGATCTACGCCGGCAAGACCCGGCGGGACCGGCATGAGGAGCTCGTCGAATACGGCATCAAGGGCGGTATCGCCCAGGCCATCGAGGCGCGCGAGCGCGGCGGCAAAAACGCCCGCATCCACGCCAATATCCTGTGGGAGATGGGCGGCGCCGAGCGGGTGATCCGTGGCGTGCTGGATGGCGCCAAGGGCCTGGTCAACGGCATCACCTGCGGCGCCGGCATGCCCTATCGCCTGGCCGATATCGCCCGGGAATACAACATCCACTACTACCCCATCGTCAGCTCCGGCCGCGCCTTCAGCGCGCTGTGGAAGCGCAGCTACAACAAGGCGCGCGAGCTGCTGGGCGGCGTGGTCTATGAAGACCCCTGGCTGGCCGGCGGCCATAACGGCCTGTCCAATTCCGAAGACCCCCGCCGCCCGGAAAGCCCCTACCCCCGCGTGCTCGCCCTGCGCGAGCAGATGCGGGCCTTCGGCCTGGGCGACACCCCCATCATCATGGCCGGCGGCGTCTGGTGGCTGGAGGAATGGGAGGACTGGATCGACAACCCCGAGCTCGGCCCCATCGCCTTCCAGTTCGGCACAAGGCCCCTTCTCACCCAGGAAAGCCCGATCAGCGAGGCCTGGAAGAAGCGCCTGACCTCGCTGCAGCCCGGCGATGTCTCGCTGCAAAACTTCTCGCCGACCGGCTTCTACAGCTCGGCCGTGCGCAACGACTTCCTGGAAGAGCTGGAAGGCCGCACCGAACGCCAGGTCGCCTACAGCGCCGAGGCGGTGGGCGACCACACCAGCCAGTACTTCATCGGCCCGCGCAAGCGCGTGGTCTGGGTGACGCCGCATGACAGCTACCGGGCGCAGGCCTGGGAAAAATCCGGCTTCACCGAAGCGCTTCGCACCCCCGACAACACGCTGATCTTCGTCACCCCGGCCGAGGCGCGGGAGATCATCGATGACCAGGTGGCCTGCATGGGCTGCCTCTCACACTGCCGCTTCAGCAACTGGACGCAGAACGGCCCGGACTACACCAACGGGAAGAAGGCCGACCCGCGCAGCTTCTGCATCCAGAAGACCCTGCAGGACATCGCGCATGACGGCTCGCTGGACCGCAACCTGATGTTCGCTGGGCACAATGCCTATCGGTTCACCTCGGACCCGTTCTACTCCAACGGCTTCGTGCCCAGCGTGAAGCAGCTGGTGGAGCGCATCCTCACCGGGCGCTGAGAGCCACGGGGGGCGCTACCCGCCCCCCGGCGGGCGCGATCAATCATCCCCCGCCACCATCGCCATCGACGCTCGAACCTGCTGCCGGCTGCGCCCGAACATATCGACGATCACCGGCAGCAGCACCAGCACGATGAAGGGCAGCACGATGGTGCCGCCCACCACCACCACCGCCAGCGGCTTCTGCAAATCCGAACCAATGCCGGTGGCCAGCGCCATCGGCAGCAGCCCCACCATCGCCGCCATGCAGGTCATCATCACCGGCCGCATCCGGTCCTCGCCGGCGCGGTCCAGCGATTCCCGCCAGCCCAGCCCCTCATGCTCCAGCACATGGCGGAAATGGCTGAGGAAGATGATCCCCTCCATCACCGTGATGCCGAACAGCGCGAGAAAACCGATCGCCGCCGGCACCGAGAAATTCAGCCCCATCAGGTCCAGCGCCGTCACCCCGCCGATGCAGGAGAAGGGCAGGATCGCCAGGATCAGCGCCGCGTCACGCACCGAATTGAACTGCACGTAGAGCAGCACCGCGATGAGGGCGAGCGAGAGCGGCACCACCACCTTCAGCCGCGCCACCGCATCCTCCAGATTCTTGAACTCGCCCACCCATTCCAGCGAATAGCCCGGCGGCATCTGGATGCGCGCCGCGATGCGCGCCTGCGCCTCCAGCACGGCACTTTGCGGGTCCCGCCCGCGCACCGAGAACTTCACCGGCACATAGCGGGCACTGTTCTCGCGATAGATGTTGCTCGCCCCCGAGATCAGCCGCAGATCCGCCACATCGCGCAAGGTGGCGCCGGATTGGGCCGAGATCGGAATGCGGCCGATGGCATCGAGGTCGGTGCGGGCCGAGGCGTCGAGCCGGACCACGATGGGGAAGTTCCGGTCGCCGCCCTCCTCATAGAACCTGGCCGCCTCCTGCCCGCCGATCGCGCTCTGGATCACCGTGTTGATGTCGTTCACCGACAGCCCGTAGCGCGCGGCGCGGCCACGATTGATGCGGATGGACAGCGTGGGCTGGCCCAGGGTGCGGAAGGCGGCAAGGTCGGCCACGCCCTCAACCCCGCTCATCTCGCTGCGGATCTGCTCGGCCAGGCGGGCCAGCACATCGAGCTCCGGCCCCACCACCTTCACCGCATTGGCGCCCTTCACGCCCGACGCCGCCTCCTGGACGTTGTCGGAGATGTATTGGCTGAAATTGAACTCCACACCCAGGAATTCGCGGTTCAGCCGGGCCTGGATGGCGGCGACCAGCGCATCCTTGGTGCGCGCGGTGGTCCATTCCTCCATCGGGCGCAGCGGGATGAAGAACTCGGCATTGAAGAAGCCTGCCGTATCGGTGCCGTCATCGGGCCGGCCCTGCTGGCTGGTGATGGTCACCACTTCGGGGAATTCCATCACCGCGCGGCGCATGCGGTTCACCGTCTCGTTGCCTTCCTCCAGGCCGATGGTAGCCGGCATGGTGGCGCGCATCCAGATCGAGCCCTCCTCCAGCGTCGGCAGGAATTCGCCGCCCAGGCGGGTGAACTGGAACAACCCGCCGGCCAGCAGCACGCAGGCCAGCAGCATCGCCGGCCCGCGCCGCGCGAGCGCGAGGTGGTGGAGATAGAGATGCGCCCGGCTCATCCAGCGCACGATCGGCATGATCTTCTCGGTCGTGGTCTCCCGGAACAGCAGCGCGGCCATGGCGGGTGCGATGGTAAACGTCGCGATCATCGCGCCGGCGATGGCATAGGCGTAGGTCTTGGCCATCGGCCCGAAGATCCGCCCCTCCACGCCACCCATGGTGAAGAGCGGCAGGAAGGCGGCGACGATGATCAGCGCCGAGAAGAAGATCGCGCCACCCACCTCGGTGCCGGCTTCGAGGATGATCTGGTGCAGCCGCGACATCCGCCCGCCGACATGACGATGGCCGCCGCCATGCTGCGCCTTGTGCAGATGCCGGTAGATGTTCTCCACCATGATGACGGTCGCATCGACCAGCAGCCCGAAATCGAGCGAGCCGAGAGACAGCAGATTGGCGCTCTCGCCACGCAGCAGCATCACGATCACGGCGAAGAAGAAGGCGAAGGGGATGGTCGCACCCACCACCAGCGCGCCGCGCAAATCGCCCAGGAACAGCCACTGGATGAACACCACCAGGCAGACACCGAGGATGATGTTGTGCACAACATGGTGGGTGGTCAGCTCCACCAGATCCTTGCGGTCATAGATGGTGGTGATGTGCACACCGGGCGGCAGCACGCCGCCGGCATTGATCTCGGCCACCGCGATCTCGACGGCGCGGATGGTGGGCAGGGTCTGCTCGCCACGGCGCATCAGCACAACGCCCATCACCACGTCGTCATCCGCCTCATGGCCGGCAATGCCCAGGCGGGGCAGGTTCGAGGTCTCGACCCGCGCCACGTCGCGCAGCAACACGGGCACGCCGCGGACATTGCCGAGCACGACCTGTTCGATCTCCTCGGTCGAGCGGATCAGGCCCACGCCCTGCACCACCGCCGCCTGCGGGCCGATATTGAGCACCCCGGCCCCCACCGTCGCATCGCCCTGGCCGATGGCCTGCACCACATCGGGCACGTCGAAGCCGAAGGCGGTCAGCTTCGCGAGGTCGACCACCACATTGTAGCTCTTGCTCGGCCCCCCGAAGGCCGTCACGTCGATGACGCCGGGCACGCGCCGAAAACGGCGCTGCAACACCCAATCCTGCAGCACCCGCAGGTCGGTGGGGGAAAAACCCGGCGGGCCTTCGACGCGGTAGCGCAGGATCTCGCCGATCGGGCTCCAGGGGCTGATCGAGGGCTGCACGCCCGCCGGCAGGCCGTTGATCTGACCCAGCCGGTTCAACACCTGCTGCAACGCCTGCTCGTAGTTGAAGGCATAGCTGAACTGCGCCTGCACCACGGAAAGGCCGAACAGGCTCTGGCTGCGGATGCGGGTGAGGTTGGGCATCCCGGCCATGCCCACCTCGATCGGCACGGTGATGTAGCGCTCGATTTCTTCCGCCGATTGCCCGGCATTCTGGGTGATGATCACGACCGTGGGCGGCACCGGGTCGGGATAGGCCTCAATGTTCAACTGGGTGAAGCCGAAGGCGCCGGCACCCAGGAACGCCACGAAGACCAGCAGCACCAATGCCCGCTTCTGCAGCGAGAAGGAAATCAGGGAGCGGATCATGAAGCGGTCCTGTGAAGCTGAATGTCAGCTGAACGCCAACTGAACGCTACCTGAACCATTCTGCATTGCGGTGGGGATGCCTGGAGATAAATCCCTTGTCATTCAGGGCCTGGACGGCGGCCGCCGGGATGCGCAGCATGGCGCATGTTGCAGGGTTTTCGCGCCGCGATGGGGGCGCCCGCCATCGCCATGGCCGCCACGTTCCTGGGTTTCGGCGCCGCGGTGGCGGCGGCGGGTCTCGGCCTGCCCTGGGCGCTGGCGGCGGCGCTGCTGATCTATGGCATGCCCGGCCAGTTGATATTGCTCGGCGCCACGGGCAGCGCGGGCGGGTTCGGGGCCGCCATCCTCAGTGCCATCGCCGCCAATGCGCGCTTCCTGCCCATGGCGGTCGCGCTCTCGCCATGGCTGGGGGCGGGGAAGTGGCGCTGGCTGGCCCTGCCCTTCATCGCGGTCACGCCCTGGGCCGGCGGCATGCGGGCGCTGCCCGGCGTGGCGCCGCCGCGCCGGCTGGCCTGGTTCCTGGGCTTCGCGCTGGGGTGCTGGGGCATCGCGGCGGCCTCCACGGTGCTGGGGTTCCGGGCCGCGCCATCGCTGCCGGCCTGGCTGCTGGCGCTGCTGGTCTTCACCAACCCGCTTTATTTCGGCCTGGTGCTGGCGGCCGAGCGCCGGCTGCCCGCCGCCCGCCGTGCCATGCTGGGTGGCGTGCTGGCCAGCCCGCTGGTGCTGCTGCTGCCCGCCGCCTGGGGGCTGCTGGCGGCGGGTGTGCTGGGGGGAACCCTGGCCTTCTGGCTGGGGCAGCGCCATGGCCGAGGCTGACTGGGCCCTGCTGGCCGTGGCCCTGGCCGGCCAGGGCCTGCGCGCGCTGGGCCTGCTGCTGGCCGGGCCGCTCCGGCCCGACCATCCCTTCATCCGCTGGGCCGCCTCGGTGGCGCAGGCCACGCTGGCGGCTTTCGTGGTGCTGGCGGTGGTGGCGCCGTCCGGCGCCCTGGCCGGCGTGCCGGGGCCAGCGCGGCTGGCCGGCGCCGCCGCGGCGCTGGGCGTGCTGCTGCTGCCCGGGGCGGACCGGCTGTTGCTGGCCCTGCTGCTGGGGCTGGGCGTCACCGCTGCGGTCTGGGCCGCGCTGGGCTAAGCCCGGCCGGGGGGCGGCATCGGCCTGCCGGCATGGGTGATTTCGCCCCGCCGGATCATGCTCTACCCTCGCCAGATGGAATTCGTGCTCTGCAATGAGGTCGTCCGCGACCTGGATTTTTCCGCCCAGGCCGATCTCGCCGCCAGCCTCGGCTATGCCGGGTTGGAGGTCGCGCCCTTCACGCTGGATGCGCACGCGCCGCATCTCCTGCCCGCCGCCGAACGCCGCCGCCTGCGCCGCGTGGCGAGCGATGCCGGGGCGCCAATCCTCGGGCTGCATTGGCTGCTGGTGGCCCCCGCGGGCCTGTCCATCACCGCGGCGGATCCCGAGCTTCGCGCCCGCACCCTCTCGGTCATGCGCGGCCTCGTTTTCCTCGCAGCCGACCTCGGCGCCGAGTATCTCGTCCACGGCAGCCCCGGCCAGCGCCGCATCGAGGCCGCGGGCGATGCGGCCCGGGCCGAGGAGGCGCTGGCCCAGGCCGGCGAATGGGCGCGCGAGGCCGGCGTGACCTATTGCCTGGAGCCGCTGGATGCCGGCCAGACCAACTGGATGACCCAGGTCGCCGAGGCGGCCGCCTTCACCGCCGCACGCGGCAACCCCCATCTGCGGGCGATGCTCGATGTCTGCGCCAGCGGCAATGGCGAGGTGGAGGATGTCTGCACCCTGCTCACCCGCCACATCCCCGGCGGGCAGATCGGCCATATCCACCTCAATGACCGCAACAAGCGCGCACCCGGCCAGGGCGGTGACCGCTTCGGCCCGATCCTGCAACGCCTGCAGGCCATGGGCTATGCCGGGCGCTGCGGCGTGGAGCCCTTCGAATACATGCCGGATGGTGCAACCTGTGCCGCCCGCGCCATCGGCTACCTCATGGGCTGCATGCAGGCCATTTCCAGCGGCGACGCGGAGGGCTAAAGACCGCGGATGTTCCGCGCAGCCCTGCTTGCCCTTGCGATTCTTCTCACCTCGAATCCCGGGGTGTTCGCCCAGGGCCGCGCGCCGCAGACCACCCCCGCCGCGCCCGGCGCCCCTGCCACGCCAGCCCCCCCGGGCGGCAACCGCATCCTCACCGTGGTCAATGGCGATATCGTGACCCAGGCCGAGGTGCGCAGCCGCACCCGCCTCTTCGCCCTCAATGCCGGCATGAGCATCACGCCGGAAGCCATGCTGCGGCTCGAGCCGCAGGTGCTGCGCCTGCTGGTCGATGAACGCCTGCGCATCCAGGAAACCCAGCGCCGGCAGATCCAGGTCAGCGACAACGACATCGCCGAGGCGCTGACCGAAATCGAGCGCCGCAACCAATTGCCCCGCGGCGCCCTGACGGCCCAGCTGCGTGCCGCCGGCATCCAGCCCCGCGTGCTGTTCGACCAGATCCGCGCCCAGATCGGCTGGGGCCGGCTGCTGCGCTCATTGCTCGGCCCGCAGGCCGAACCGCAGCCCAACGAACTGGCCGAGACCATCGCCGCCGCCACCGCCCGCCAGGGCCAGGTGGAATTCCTGCTGAGCGAGATCTTCATCCCCGTCGATGACCCCGCCCTGGAGCCCGAGGTGCGCCGCTTCACAGATGAGGTGGTGGGCCAGCTGCGCCGTGGCCTGCCCTTCCCGGTGGCCGCCACGCAGTTCAGCCAGTCGCAGACCGCGCTCTCGGGCGGCGATCTCGGCTGGACGACGGAACGCCGGCTCGACCCCGAGGTGGCGAGCCTGGTCAACCGGATGCCGCCCGGCGCCATCTCCAACGCCATTCGCGTGGCCGGCGGCTTCCAGATCGTCGCCATGCGCCAGCGGCGCGAGAGCGGGCGCGACGCCGCGGGCACCCAGCTCAGCATCCGCCAGCTCTTCGTCCCCTTCCCCGGCCGCCTAGACCCCGCCAACCCCACCGACGCGCAGCGCGCCGTGGTCGAGCGCGCCAACCGCATCGCCCAGGCCACCCGTGGCTGCGAGGCGCTGGAGGCCGCCGGCCGCGGCGTGCACGCCAATGACCGGCCGATGGACCCCGGCCCCGTCCGCCTCGAGGGCATCAACCCGCCGCAGCTGCGCTCGCTGCTGGCCTCACTGGCGATCGGCCGGGCGTCGCAGCCCATCATCTCGCCCGATGGCGTGGCGGTGATCATGGTCTGCTCGCGCGAGCAGCGGGAGGCGGTGGCGATGTCCACCGACCAGGCCCGCCAGGTGCTGCTGGGCGAGCGTGTCGAACTGCTCTCCCGCCAGCTCTTGCGCGAATTGCGCCGCCGCGCCGTGATCGAGGCGCGCACCTGAACGCCACGGCGTCGCTGCGGGACGTCATCGCCCGCCATGGCCTGGCGCCGCGCAAGTCCCTCGGCCAGCATTTTTTGCTGGATGAGAACATCTGCGCGCGCATCGCCGCCGCGGCCGGTGACCTCACCGGCCGGCATGTGCTGGAGGTGGGCCCCGGGCCGGGCGGGCTGACGCGTGCGCTGCTGGCGCGCCCACTCGCCTCGCTGCTGGCCTGCGAGCTCGACACCCGCGCGATCGCCGCCCTGGCCGAGCTGGCCGAACCGCGGCTGACCGTGCTGCATCAGGACGCGCTGAAGCTCGATGCCGTGGCCGCCCTGGCCGCGCCGCGCCAGGTGGTGGCGAACCTGCCTTATAATGTCGGCACGCCGCTGCTGATCGGCTGGCTGCGCCACGCCGGCAGCTTCGAGCGCCTGACCCTGATGTTCCAGCAGGAGGTGGCCGAGCGCATCACCGCGGCGCCGGACACCGAGCATTACGGCCGCCTCGCGGTGCTCAGCCAATGGCTGTGCCGCTGCACCGTGCTGCTGCATTTGCCGCCGGGCGCCTTCTTCCCGCCGCCACGCGTGCATTCCGCCGTGGTCGGGCTTGTGCCGCATGCCGAGCAACCGGCACCGGCACTGCTGGCGGCGATGGAACGCCTGACGGCGGCCGCATTCGGCCAGCGCCGCAAAATGCTGCGCGGCAGCCTCAAGACGCTGGGCGGCGCCGAGGCGCTGCTGGAAGCCTGCGCCATCGCGCCGGAACGCCGCGCGGAGACGCTCAGCATCGCCGAATTCGACAGCCTGGCACGCGCCCTTCTGGAGAGAGAGCCATGAACCCTATAGACGCGATCAAGACCCACCTCCCGGAATACACCGCCTGGCGGCGCGACTTCCACGCCCATCCCGAGCTGGGCTTCGAGGAGCACCGCACCAGCGCGCTGGTCGCCGAGCGGCTGGAGGCCATGGGCGTCGAGGTCCATCGCGGCCTGGGCGGCACCGGGGTCGTCGGTGTCATTCGCGGCCGCGGCCGTGGCAACGCCCCGCGCGCCATTGGCCTGCGCGCCGATATGGACGCGCTGCCGCTGAGCGAGACCAACGGCTTCGGCCATGCCTCCACCACGCCGGGAAAAATGCATGGCTGCGGCCATGACGGCCACACCACCATGCTGCTGGCCGCTGCCCGCTACCTCGCCGAGACGCGCAATTTCGACGGCACCGTGCACCTGCTCTTCCAACCCGCGGAGGAACTGGGCGCCGGCGCGCCGGCCATGCAGAAGGACGGGCTGTTCGAGCGCTTCCCCTGCGACGCCGTCTATGCGCTGCACAACAAGCCCGGCATGCCGCTCGGCCATTACGGGCTCAATCCCGGGCCGATGCTGGCGGGGGTCGCGTTCTTCGACATCGCGATCCAGGGCAAGGGCGGCCATGCCGCGCGGCCCGAGGTGACGCAGGACCCGGTGGTGGCGGGTGCGGCGGTGATCTCGGCGCTGCAGAGCGTGGTGGCGCGCAATGTCTCCGCCCATTCGCCCGCCGTGCTCAGCGTGACGGGGATGGAGACGGGGCGGGCCTACAACGTCATTCCCGACACGGTTCGGCTCTTCGGCACCGTGCGCGCCTTCTCGCCCGAGGTGATGGAGCTGGTGCGGGCGCGGATGGAGACCCTGGCGCGCGACGTGGCGCTGGGCTTTGCCTGCACGGCTGCGCTGGATTTTCGGGTGCTGACGCCGCCGCTGGTGAACCATGCCGCCAATGCGGCACTGATCGCCGATGCCGCAGCGGGGCTGGTGGGCGAGGCACAGGTGAACCGCAACCAGCCGCCCAGCATGGGGGGCGAGGATTTCGCGTATTTCCTGCAGGCCGGCCCCGGTGCCTTCATCAATATCGGCAATGGCGCGACGCGCGACCTGCATCACCCCGGCTACGATTTCAATGACGAGGCGATCCCCTACGGCGCAGGGGTGCTGGCGGCGATCGTCGAGCGGGAGCTGCCGGTGGAGGGGTAAGGCGCCCTGAGACCCGATGTTCTCCGGCGCAAGCGGGGCCGGCGGCCGCTGGTCGGCGAAGCGCCGCCGACACCCTGCCAAGCGATGAACGGCTACATCCCCATCGCAAACTCGGCTATTCTGAGAGACCGAATCGAACAGCGAGCAACCCAATGCCAGACAGCATCACGCCCGATGAATTCCCGGTCCGTTTCGACCTGCTGACCGCCAACCCGGTCTACAAGCCCTTCCGCTACCCCTGGGCCTATGACGCCTGGCTGACCCAGCAGCGCATCCATTGGCTGCCGGAGGAAGTGCCGCTGGCCGATGACGTCAAGGATTGGCAGAAGAATCTCACCAGTTCCGAGAAGAACCTGCTCACCCAGATCTTCCGCTTCTTCACCCAGGCCGATGTCGAGGTGAACAACTGCTACATGAAGCAGTACAGCCAGGTGTTCAAACCCACCGAAGTGCTGATGATGATGAGCGCCTTCTCGAACACCGAGACGATTCACATCGCCGCCTATTCTCATTTGCTCGACACCATCGGCATGCCGGAAATCGAATACACCGCCTTCCTCAAGTACAAAGAGATGAAGGACAAGTACGACTACATGCAGTCCTTCAAGGTGGACAGCAAGATCGAGATCGCCAAGACGCTGGCGGCTTTCGGTGCCTTCACCGAGGGGCTGCAGCTCTTCGCCTCCTTTGCCATCCTGATGAACTTCCCGCGGTTCAACAAGATGAAGGGCATGGGGCAGATCGTCTCCTGGTCCGTGCGCGACGAGACGCTGCATTGCCTCAGCGTCATCCGCCTCTTCCGCACCTTCGTGCAGGAGAACCCGGAGATCTGGACCGAGGAGCTGCGCCGCGACCTCTATCTCATCTGCGCCACCATCGTGGAGCATGAGGACAGCTTCATCGACCTCGCCTTCGAACTCGGCGGCGTGCAAGGCCTCGAGGCCGAGAGCGTGAAGCAGTACATCCGCTTCATCGCCGACCGCCGCCTGCAGCAGCTGGGCCTGGAGCCGATGTTCCATATCGAGAAGAACCCGCTGCCCTGGCTGGACGAGATGCTCAACGCGATCGAGCACACCAACTTCTTCGAGAACCGCGCGACGGAATATTCCAAGGCCAGCACCGCCGGCACCTGGGAAGACGCCTTCGTCGAAAGCACCTTTGCGACGCCGCAGCCCGAAGGCGAGATCGTGCTGGCGCGCCACTGATGGGACGGCCAGGCCGGCGCATTCGACAGGCGCCGGCTTGGCCGTGACCACCCATGCGCCTATCTACGCGCCATGCTGAAAGTCATCCGCTATTCCGCCGCCATCCTGTTGGCCGCCATTGGTGGCCTCTGGGCGCATGCGTGGTTCACCCATGCCCCAGGGCAGGGTGTGGCGGAGGCCTTCGGCCAGAGGCTCGCCCAAGTTTTCGGCCAGGACATGCCGGTGCCCTCGGCAGCCGGGGCCGTGCAATTGCCGCCTGGCATCACCCTGGGCGGCGCCTTCAGCCTGACCCGCCAGGACGGCGTGGCGGTGACCGAGCGCGATTATGCCGGGCAGTGGCTGCTGGTCTATTTCGGCTTCACCTATTGCCCCGATGTCTGCCCGACCGAGCTCGGGCGGATCGGGGATGTCATTGATGCTCTCGGCCCGGCGGCGGAGCGGGTTACCCCCGTCTTCATCACCATCGATCCCGAGCGGGACCGGCCGGAGAACCTCGCCGATTACGTCAGCCGTTTCCACCCCAGGTTGCAGGGCCTGACCGGCACCACGGAGCAGGTCGCCGCCGCGGCACGGCAATTCCGCGTGTTCTATGCGCGCGCGAATTCGCCGAATACCACCGAATACCTGATGGATCATTCCAGTTTTATTTATCTCGTGGGGCCGGACCATCGTGTCAGGAGCCTGTTTCGGCCCGATACGGCCGTCGACGGCATGGCCCGGGCAATTTCCGGGCAACTCCGCGCCCTCACATCTTCGTGATAAATGCACGTAATGGTGGTTACGATCGCGTCTTTACGCTTCCCAATCATCTCACAAACGTGCAACTTTCATGAAGAAAACGGGGACGGGACATGGATGGCGACGACCAATTGAGCGATGACCTGCGCGAAAATGTGAAGGGATTCCAGCCGCGCCATAGCCGGCGTTTGTCAGACAAGATTCTGATAGCTTTCCATCACGCCTGCGATCAGGCCGATTACGAAGTGGCCGATCAATTGTTGCGCACGCTGGAAATGATGCTGACGCGCCGCCCGGTAAACCCCGATGCCAATCGCCGCCGCAATATGGAGAGCCTCGTGGCGGCCCATGAGCGGCTCTGGCATCTCCGGCATCCGCTCTGACAACAAACGAATGCCTATTGCGGCTGCCTGAGACTCAATATTTTCATTCGATTTCTGTTCGGTCTTGATGATTCATCTGGGTGCCTCAGTCACATCACCCGCTGACCGTATCCCCTTCGGCTGACCGCCGCCCTCCCACCCGGCGGCTTTTCAGCGGGCGCCATGACCCCTATCCTGGTGAAAATTACATGGGGAAATTGTCATGTTTTCACGCCGCGGCGCCCTGCTCGCAGGCATCGTCACGCCGCTCGCAGCCCGGGGGCAGATGGCCGCTTGGCCCGGCCGCCCCTTGCGCATCATCATCCCCTGGCCGCCCGGCCAAGCCACCGACCTCATCGGCCGCCTCCTCGCCCAGGCCCTGACGGAGCGCCTGGGCCAGTCCGTGGTGCCGGAAAACCGCGGGGGCGCGGGCGGCATGATCGGCACCGACGCCGCCGCCAAATCAGCGCCCGATGGCCTGACCCTGCTCGCCGCCTCGGCCGGGCCGGTTACCGTCAATCCGCTGGTCCAGCGCACGCCCTATGATGTCGAGCGCGACCTGGCGCCGGTCGCCCTCGCCGGACTCTCGCCCTATCTGCTGGTCACCCACCCCGATTTTCCGGCGCGCGATATCGGTGAATTCCTGGCCCTGATCCGTGCCGCACCTGGGGCCTATACCTTCGCCACCTCGGGCACAGGCGCCACGGCACATCTCATCGCGGAGTATTTCAACGCCCGCACCGGCCTGCAGGCCGTGCATGTCCCCTTCCAGGGCAGTGCCCCGGGCATGACCGCGCTGCTCGCAGGCCAGGTCCACTACACACTGGAAACCGCGGCCGCGACCATGCCGCATGTCCGCGCCGGCAGGCTGCGGGCCTATGGTGTCTCGCTGGCCAATGGCTCTTCCCTGGCGCCCGGGGTGGTGCCGCTGGCCACCGGCGCCAGTATCCCCGGCTTCAATCTCGGTGCCTGGATCGGCCTGATGGTCCAGGCCGCAACGCCTCCGGCCATCATCCAGCGCCTCTCCACGGTGATGATGGAGGTGATGGCGACGACCGAGATGCGAGAACGCTTCGCCGCCGTCGGCGTCGAAGTCGATGCCCGCCCCGCGCCGGCCTTCGGCGCCTATCTGGCGGAACAGCGGCAGATCTTCACCGAGGCGGTGCGAAGGGCGAATCTTCGTCCGGAGTAGGGATGGTCGGTGCTATTGGCCCTTGGACGGGCGCGGCCCTCCCCGCACGTCATCGCCTTCGGCGCTGAACCCGAAAAGGGCCGGAAGGCCCTTTGATCCCAATAATTTAACTCAACGGCGGTCCAGGAGCCCCAAGCTCCTGGTGGGGACGGTCTGGAAGGGGCAAGGCCCCTTCCAGGGCCACAAGCACCCAGTCCCAGCCCTTTATCCCCAACCCGTTCGCGTATCCGGCGCTCCCGCCGCAGCGCCTACCGCGCCGGCGTCAGCCGCAGCGGTACGAAGCGCTGGCCATTCTGGCTCTCCACCAGGAACAGCGCCGTGCCACGCCCCTGGCGGCGCAGCCGGTCCACCCGCTCGTTCAGCTCCTGCGGGGTGTTCACCCGCTCCTGCTGCACCTCGAGGATCACGTCACCCGGGCGCAGCTCACGCTCCGCCGCAGCGGAATTGGGTGTCACCTCCACCACCGCGACGCCGCGCTGGTCCGGCCGCAGCCGCAGCCGCTCGCGCAGTTCGGGCGTGATCGCAGCCACGCGCATCCCCAGGCCGGCGATTTCCGTCGGCAGGCCGGTCTGCGGTCCCGGCGCCTGCGGGTTGGCAGCGGCCAGCTGCTGCTCGGGCGGCAATTCGCCCAGCACGACCGTGAGCGTCTGCTCCTGCCCATCGCGCCAGACCACGACGGGCACGCGGGTGCCCACCGCCGTCTCGGCCACGATCCGGGGCAGGCTGCGCATGTCGCGCACATCCTGGTTGTTGAAGCGCAGCACGACATCACCATTGCGGATGCCGGCAGCAGCCGCAGGCGCACCCTCCTGCGCGCGGGCCACCAGGGCGCCGCGCACGGTCCCACGCAGACCCAGCGATTCGGCGATCTCATCCGTCACCTGCTGAATGTTCACGCCCAGCCAGCCGCGCCGCACCCGGCCGCCCTCGGCCAATTGCTGGGTGATGCCGCGCGCCAGGTTAGAGGGGATTGAGAAGCCGATGCCGATCGACCCGCCAGAGGGCGAATAGATCGCCGTGTTGATCCCCACCACCTGGCCGGCCAGGTTGAACAGTGGGCCGCCGGAATTGCCGCGGTTGATCGCGGCGTCGGTCTGGATGAAGTCGTCGAAGGGCCCCTGGCGAATGTCGCGGCCGCGGGCCGAGACGATGCCGGCGGTGACCGTGCCGCCCAGGCCGAAGGGATTGCCGATGGCCAGCACCCAGTCGCCCACCTCGGCGGTGTCGCTGTTGCCCCAGGGCACGAAGGGCAGCGGCGCGGAATGGCGCACCCGCAGCACGGCCAGGTCGGTGCGCGGGTCGGTGCCCAGCAGCTCGGCCCGCAGCGTGGTGTTGTCCTGCAGGATGACGTTGATCTCGGTGGCGCCGTCGATCACGTGGTTGTTGGTGACCACGATGCCCGAGGCATCGATGATGAAACCCGAACCCAGCGACGCGCCACGCCGGCCCTGCGGCGGCGCCCCCTCGCCACGTTCACCCGGGTTGGGTTGCTGGCCAGGGCGATTGCGGTTGAAGAAATCCCGGAAGAACTCCTCGAATGGGCTGCCGGGCGGCGCCTGGGGCGTCTCCGGCGCATCGGGGCGGGCGCCGCCGGGGCGTTGGGCCGGGCCGCCTCCAATGGTCGAGGAAATATTCACCACCGCCGGCAGCAGCACGCGGGCCAGGGGCGCGAAGCTGTCCGGCCTGCCGCCGCCCAGCACGGGTGCGGGCGTGGCAGGGGCCGCCGCGGGCGGCGCCGCGACAGGTGGAAGGCTTTGCGCAAATGGCACCATGGGCACGGCGAGCCCAACCGCCAGGGCTGCCAGGGGAAGACGCCAATTGGGTAAACGCATGATCACCTCTTGAAGGCCGACGGAGTGGCCGGCGAAGCTTCGGTCACGCTAGAGCGGGATGCATCGCGGCGGAATCGCCGAAAACGCTGAATCCCTCTCTCAACAATGGCCAGACCTTGAGCGTGAGCGGAAGCGAACGCAGCATGGTCCAGTCCGGGAAGCGTCGTGGCGGCATCGCCGGCGACGCAGAACCCCGCTCTCGATGATGTCCGGGCCATGCGCGAAGGCATCATGGCCCAAAGCTTGGGCGCCGACCGCCCTCAGCGACCGCCCGGGGTGGGCATGTCGCGGAAGTAGCGGAAGAAGTCACTCTCTGGCGTCAATACCATGCGCGCCTCACCGCTGGAGAAGACCTCGCGATAGGCCTGCATGGTGCGCCAGAACTGGTAGAATTCCGGATCGCGGTTGAAGGCTTCCGCGAAGATGCGGATCGCCTCCTGCTCGCCGGTGCCGCGCAGGATCTGGGCATTGGCCTCGGCCTCCGCCAGGAGCACGGTGCGGTCACGCTCGGCATTGGCACGGACGCGGGCGGCCACTTCGGCACCCTCGGCGCGGGCCTCACGCGCCACGCGCTCACGCTCGGACTGCATGCGGGCGAGGATGGCCTGGGTGTTCTCCTCCGGGAAATCGGCCCGGCGGATGCGCACATCGGCGACCTCGATGCCGAAGCGTCGCGCCTCCTCATTCACCTGGCGGCGGATCTCACCCATGATACGGGTGCGGTCGGTCGAGAGAATGGCCAGCAGCGATTCACCAGCCAGCACGCGGCGCAGCGACGACGTCACGATCGACGACAGCCGGCCACGAATGCCCTGCTCCGCCGCGCCCACGGTCTGGAAGAACAGCAGCGGGTCGGTGATGCGGAAGCGCGTGAAACTGTCCACGATCAGCCGGCGCTGGTCGCCCAGGATCACCTCCTCGCCCGGGCCTTCATAGTCGAGCAGGCGGCGGTCGAAGGCGATGACGCTCTGGATCAGCGGCAGCTTGGTGTGCAGACCGGGTGCCTGGATGACGCGCACGGGCTGGCCGAATTGCGTCACCAGCACCTGCTGGGTCTGGTGCACGGTGAACAGCGAGGAGGCGGCGACCACCAGGATGACCGCTAGGGCAATGAGCCCGATCAAAGCCTTGTTCATCGCACCACCCCCGGGTTGCGGGGTTGCTGGACCTGGGCGGGCGGCGGGTTGAACACCTGCGGCGGCACCACCGGCGGCCTGGCCGCGCGGGCCTGCCCGCCCTCATTCAATTGCAGGAAGGGAACCACCCCCTGCAGGCGGTCATCCACCAGCACCATGTTGTTGCGGCGCAGGATGTCTTCCATCGTCTCGAGGTAGATGCGCCGCATGGTCACGTCCTGTGCCTGGGAATAGGCGGTGAGAACGGCGGTGAAGCGGCCAGCCTCACCACGCGCCCGTGCGGTCTGACTGTCACGGAAGCCCTGGGCCTCGGCCACCATGCGCTCGGCCTCACCGCGCGCCCGGGGGATGATGTCGTTGCGGAAGCTCTCGGCCTCGTTGCGCACGCGCTCACGGTCGGCATTCGCGCGCTGCACGTCGCGGAAGGCGTCCACCACAGCCGAGGGCGGGTCCACCTTCTGCATCTGCACCTGGGTGATCTCGATGCCGGCGCGATACTGGTCGACGATGGCCTGGGCGCCACGGCGGACATCCTGCTCGATCTGCGCCCGGGCATCGGTCAGCGCGGCCTGGATGTTGGTCCGGCCGATGATCTCGCGCATCACCGATTCGGCGGCGGATTTCACCGTATCCTCGGGGTTGCGGGTGTTGAACAGAAAGTCGCCGGCGTCGCGGATGCGCCAGAAGACGGCGAAATCGATGTCGATGATGTTCTCATCGCCCGTCAGCATCAGGGATTCGGCCAGGACATCGCGCTGCGACACCGGGCGCACGCCCGGAATGGCGTCGGGTGCGGCGCGGAAGCCGATATCGACGCGATTGATGCGGGTCACGCGCGGCGTGGTCACCGCCTCCACCGGCCAGGGGATGGCATAGTTCAGGCCCGGCGGTGCCGTGCGGTCGAAGGCACCGAAGCGCATCACCACGCCCAGCTCGTCGGGTTGCACGCGATAGAAGCCCGAAGCCGCCCAGACACCGACGAGCACGACGCCCAGCAGCGCCACACCCTTGCCGCCCGCGCCACCGCGCGGCAGCCAGCGGCGCAGCGTATCCTGCGCCTGACGGATCATATCCTCGATGTCGGGGCCGCGGCCGCCGGAACCTCCAGGCGGCGGATTCCCCCAAGGACCACCGGGGCCACCAGAGCCGCCCCCCTGGCCGCCCCCTTGGCCGCCCCCGGAGGGGCCTCCCTGCTGTCCGCCGGGTCGCGGGTTGCCCCATGGGCTAGGCCCGCCATTGTTCCACGCCATCTGCGCCGCATTCTCCGCCAAGCTGAACGTTACGCCGCGCGCCCGAGCACCCCCGGGGGGATGCGCGCGCGGCTCGGCCCGGCCATATGTGCGGCCGCGCCGAAAGGCGGCAACCGTCGCGTGGCGTACCGGAGCCACACCATGGCCATATGTCCCGGGAGTGAAGGGTTTTCAAGCGATGAGCGATGAGCAGGCAGTGCGCGGTGCCCTCGATGGGGTGGTGAAGCCCCCGGCAAGGGTCGAGGCGGTGGTGGCGCGCGACGGCCTGGTGCAGGTCACGCTCTCCGTCCCGCGTGACCAGGCCCGCGCCATGGAGCCCATGCGGGCCGCGGCCGAGAAGGCGGTAGCAGGCCTGCGCGGCGTGCTCTCCGCCACCGTGGTGCTGACCGCCCATGCCGAGGCCGCGCCGCCCGCGGCGAAGAAAGCACCGGCCGGCCAGGGTGCCATGCTGCTGCCGGAAGTGAGCAAAATCATCGCCGTAGCGTCGGGCAAGGGCGGCGTGGGCAAATCCACCACCGCGGTGAACCTGGCCGTGGCGCTGGTGGCGCAGGGGCTGCGGGTCGGGCTGCTCGATGCCGACATCTACGGCCCCTCCCTGCCGCAGATGCTGGGCACGCAGGAGAAGCCGCGCGTCACCGGCAGCCGCATCCACCCCATCCAGCGCTGGGGGCTGAAGGCGATGTCCATCGGCTTCCTGGTCGAACAGGAGACGCCCATGGTCTGGCGCGGCCCCATGGTGATGGGCGCGCTGGAGCAGATGATGGGCCAGGTGGAGTGGGGCGCGCTCGACATCCTGGTGGTGGACATGCCGCCCGGCACTGGCGATGCGCAGCTGACCATGAGCCAGCGCGTGCCGCTGGCCGGCGCGGTGATCGTCTCGACGCCCCAGGATGTGGCGCTGATCGACGCCCGGCGGGGTGTGCGGATGTTCGAGAAGGTGAATGTCCCGGTCCTCGGCCTGATCGAGAACATGTCCTTCTACTGCTGCCCCAATTGCGGCCACCAGGCGAATATCTTTGGCCATGGCGGTGCCGAGGCGGAGGCCGGGCGACTGGGCACGGAATTCCTCGGCGCCCTGCCGTTGAAGCTGGAGATTCGGGAGCTGGCCGATGCCGGCACCCCCATCGCCGCCAGCCGGCCGGACAGCGAGGAGGCGGCGATCTACCGGCGCATCGCGGCCCGGCTGTGGGAAAAACTGAAGCAGGCCACCGCCCCGGCCATGCCCGTCATCGCCTTCGAGTAACGTGACCAGTTGGTGAATCCGGCATGCGGCACTTGCGAAGCGTCGGCCGGCATGAGAAGCGTTTGTCCACACGCGACGGTGCTACCAGTTCTGGTGCCAAGTACGAGTGAGAGGCTCCAGCGCTAGCCGGCACCCCGCGACAGCGGAAGGAGCGGCGCTTTGCCTGATGGCGGAACGGTCAATCTTGCAGCGGTTCAGGGCTCGGGGGGCTTCCCGGCTCTGGTGTTGAACGCTGATTTCCGGCCGCTCTCCTATTTTCCCCTCTCGCTGTGGTCCTGGCAGGATGCGGTGAAGGCGGTGTTTCTCGACCGCGTCTCGGTGCTCAGCGAATATGATGTGGAGGTGCATTCGCCCTCCCACGCCATGCGGCTGCCGAGTGTGATCGCGCTGCGCGAATACATCCCCTCGGCCCGCCGGCCGGCCTTCACCCGGTTCAACGTGTTTCTGCGCGACAAGTTCGAATGCCAGTATTGCGGCGACGACTTGCCGGCCCAGGATCTGACCTTCGACCATGTCATCCCCCGCAGCCGGGGCGGGCGAACGAGCTGGACCAATGTGGTGGCCGCCTGCGGGCCGTGCAATCTGCGCAAGGGCAGCAAGCTGCCGCGGGAATGCCACATGCTGCCCCGGCAGGAGCCCCGCGCGCCGACGAGCTGGGAATTGCAGGATAATGGCCGGGCCTTTCCGCCCAACCATCTGCATGAGAGCTGGCGGGATTATCTGTATTGGGACAGCGAGCTGGAGCAGGGCTGATTGACGCCGGCCGCCCGCGCCGCCAATCAGCGGCGAGGAGACCAGACCCATGACCCTGCAAACCGAGATCGAGGCCCTCTGGGCCGCCCGCGACACCATCAATTCCGGCACCCAAGGCCCGGCCCGCGAGGCCGTCGAGGCCGCGCTGGAAATGCTCGACCGTGGCGAGGCCCGGGTGGCCGAACCCGGCGCCGATGGCTGGCACGTCAACCAATGGCTGAAGCAGGCCGTCCTCCTCTCCTTCCGCCTGACCGACAGCGCGCCGATGGACACCGCCGCCGGCGCCTTCGACAAGGTGCCGCTGAAGTGGACGGGCTGGGGAGAGAATCGTTGGAAGGAGGCCGGCTTCCGCGCCGTGCCCGGCGCCGTGGTCCGCCGCTCCGCCTTCATCGCGCCGAACGTCGTGCTGATGCCCAGTTTCGTGAATCTCGGCGCCTATGTCGGCGCCAATACCATGGTGGACACCTGGGCCACCGTCGGCTCCTGCGCGCAGATCGGCAAAAACGTGCATCTCTCCGGCGGCGTGGGCATCGGCGGCGTGCTGGAGCCGCTGCAGGCCAACCCCGTGGTGATCGAAGATGACTGCTTCATCGGCGCGCGCAGCGAAGTCGTTGAAGGCGTGATCGTCGAACGCGGCTCGGTGCTCTCCATGGGCGTGTTCATCTCCGCCACCACGAAAATCATCGACCGCGCGACGGGCGAAATCTTCGTCGGCCGCGTGCCGGCCTATTCCGTGGTGGTGCCGGGCAATCTGCCGGGCAAGGCCCTGCCGGATGGCTCGCCGGGCCCCAGCCTCTACTGCGCGGTGATCGTGAAGACGGTGGATGCGCAGACCCGCGCCAAGACCTCGATCAACGATCTGCTGCGTGACTGAGCCGGCAGCCGATCGTGGAGCGGCGGATGCCGCGGAGCGTGAATCGGCTGCGCATCAGGCCGCCGCCCTCGACCCGGCGGCGCGTGACCCTGTGGCGCTGGCCCAGGCGCTGATCCGCTGCGCCAGCGTCACCCCCGCCGATGACGGTGCGCTGGACGTGGTGCTGCGCGCCCTGGAAGCCCGCGGCTTCACCTGCTGGCGCCTGCAATTTGGCCCCCTTGGCAACGAGGTCGACAACCTCTTCGCCCGCCGCGGCACCACCGCCCCGCATCTCTGCTTCGCCGGCCACACCGACGTGGTGCCGCCGGGCGCGAGCGCCTGGACCCACCCACCCTTCGCCGCCCATATCGAAAACGGCACCCTCTACGGCCGCGGCGCGCAGGACATGAAGGGCGCAATCGCCGCCTTCATCGCGGCCATCCCCGAGAGCAACCCCGGTTCCCTCTCCCTGCTCATCACCGGCGACGAGGAAGGCCCGAGCGTCGATGGCACGAAGCGCGTGCTGGAGTGGATGGAGGCGAATGGCCACATCCCCGACATGTCCGTGGTGGGCGAACCCACCTCCAAGGCGGTCCTGGGCGACACCATCAAAATCGGCCGGCGCGGCAGCATGAATGCCTGGGTCACCGTGCATGGCCGCCAGGGCCACAGCGCCTACCCGCAAAAGGCCGACAACCCCGTCCACCGGCTGTTGGCGGCGCTGGCCGAACTCACCGCCACGCCGCTCGATGCCGGCAGCGAATGGTTCGAGGCCAGCACGCTGCAGGTCACCGGCATCCAGGTCGACAACACCGCGACCAACGTCATCCCGGCCGAGGCCCGGGCCTTCCTCAACATCCGCTTCAACGAGCGGCACAACTCCACGGCGCTGACCGAGCACCTGCGCAGCGTGCTCAGCCGCCACGCGCCACAGCATGATCTGCGCGTGGTCGTCAGCGGCGAGAGTTTTTTGACCGAGCCCGGCCCCTTCGTCGCGGCCCTGGTGCGCGCCACCGAGGCCGCCACCGGCGTGACGCCCAGGCTGGACACCGGCGGCGGAACCTCCGACGCTCGCTTCATCACCCGGCTCTGCCCGGTGGCCGAGCTGGGTGGGGTGGGCAGCACGATGCATCAGGTGGATGAACGCGTTGAGGTGGCGGAACTGCATTCCCTCACCACACTCTATGCTGCCGTCATCAAGGAGTTGCTCGCCTGACCGCCACACCCGACACCACCCGCAGCATCGCCATCGGCCTCGAAGGCGGGCTGCTGCTGGCACGCGGCCGGCCGGAGGGGATGTATTTCTTCGAGGGCTCGCCCACCGAGACCATCCGCAGCTTCTGGGCCGCGGCGATCTGCTGGCCGATGTTCTTCGTCCTCGGCCTGATCACCGGCGCCAATGAGGGGCCGGGCGAGTGGCTGGTCGAGGCTGTGGGCTTCGTGGTCGGCTGGGTGGGCTTCGCGCTCGCCTCGCAATTCATGGCGAAGATGGCCGGGCGTGAGGCGGCGTGGCCGCGCTTCATCGCCGCCTGGAACTGGTCGAACATCCCGCAATATGCGGCGCTGGTGCTGCTCTCGGCGCCGGGCATGTTACTGCCGGGAGGCTTCGGCCAGGTGCTGGCGCTGGTGGCCGTGGGCTATGCACTGTGGCTGGAATGGTTCGTCACCAAGAATGCGCTGGGCATTCCGGGGCCAAGTGCGGTGATGTTCGTGCTGCTCGACGTCGCGATCGGGCTTTTCGTACAGGGGATCGTCGGCCGGCTGACGATGTGACGGCCGGGCGGGCTCCAATGGGGCGGTGGTTGCGGCCCGTCCTCCCCCGACCCGCTACCCGACCAGCTACCCACCCGGCCGAATTCGCCCCGGGTTGAGAATGCCGCCCGGGTCCATCACCGCCTTCACCCTGGCGCCGATCGTGGCCAGCGCCGCGGGTTCCGCCGGCACCACCGGCACCGCGCCGCGCAGCCCGTCCGGCGCGCGAAACAGGGTGAAGCTGCCGGCGGCGGCGGCGGACATGACGGTGGCATGCGCCGCCTCGGTGGCCGGCCCCGCCACCCAGACCAGGCCGCCGCCCCAATCCAGCAGCAGGCGGAAGCCGGCGAGCGCGGCGCAGGCCGCGGGTGCGGCGCTGGGCGGCAGGGAGAGGCGCCAGACTGCCTCGTCGGGCGCAGCACCCAGCGCCGTCGCGTCGCGCACCGCCTGCCAGGTCGCCAGGCCCTGCCCGGTCTCCAGCCGCAACGATCTGCCGAGCGGTGCCAGATCCTCGCGCAGCCGGGCCATGCGATAGGTCACGCTCTCAGAAAAATCTTCCAGCCGCAGCAGCGCCGTGATGCCGGGGCCATCGAGCAGGATGGCGGCGCCCGAGACGCCATAGGGTGAGCCCAACCCCGCGCTGAGCACCCGGATGCCGGTGGCGATATCGGGCACGCCAACCGCGAGCGTGGCGCTCTCCTCGGGCCTGGGCAGCACCTTGAAGGTGATCTCGGTCAGCACGCCCAGCGTGCCATGGCTGCCGGCCAGCAGCTTGCAGAGATCCAGCCCCGTCACATTCTTCAGCACGCGGCCGCCGGAGCGAAAGATCTCGCCATCGCCCTTCACGGCGCGGATGCCCAGCACATGGTCGCGCATGGCACCCCAGGCGATGCGCCGGGGGCCGGAGAGGTTGGTGGCGACGACGCCGCCCAGCGTCGCCCCCTCCGCCGCGCCGAAGAGCGCGGAGAGATCCGGCGGCTCGGCAATGATCTGCTGGCCCTTTTCGGCGAGTGCGGCCTCGATCTCGGCGATGGGCGTGCCGGCGCGCGCCGACATCACCAGCTCCGACGGCTTGTAGAGGGTGATGCCGGTGAGCATGCGGGTCGACAGCGTGCGCGCGGCCTGCACCGGCCGCAGCATGGCGCGCTTGGTGCCGCGGCCCTCGATGGACAGCGGCTCACGCGCGGCATGGGCGCGGGCGATATCGGCCGCCAGGGCCGCCTCGTCGGCGGGAAGCAGGATGTTCATGCGAAGGCCGGATTGCCTTCCAGCGGGAAGACTTTTGCGGGGTTCAGCAGCCAGTCCGGGTCGAAGGCGGATTTGATGGCGCGCTGGATGTCGAGCTCGCCCGCGGTGAATTGCGCGGTCATCAGGTCGCGCTTCTCGATGCCCACGCCATGCTCGCCGGTCAGGCAGCCGCCGACCTCGACGCAGAGCAGCAAGATCTCCGCGCCGAGTTTCTCCGCACGGGCGAAGCTTTCCGGGTCATTGGCGTCGAACATGATCAGCGGGTGGAGATTGCCGTCGCCGGCATGGAAGACATTGGCGACCTTCAGGCCGTGTTTTTCGGAGAGTTCGGTGATACGTCCGAGCACATGGGGGAGTTCGCCGGTGGGGATGGTGCCGTCCATGCAGAGGTAATCGGGCGAAATTCGCCCCACCGCGCCGAAGGCACCCTTGCGGCCCTTCCAGATCGCAAGCGACTGCTCGACACTTTCCGCCACCTTCATGGAAATGGGGTTGAACTGGGCGCAGATGCCGCGGATGCGGTCGAGCAGCGCATCCTGCTCGGCGACCGAGCCCTCGACCTCGATGATGAGCATCGCCTCGGCATCGAGCGGGTAGCCGGCATGGGCAAAGGCCTCGCAGGCATGGATGCAGGGCTTGTCCATGAATTCCAGCGCCACGGGGATGATGCCCGAGCCGATGATGGCGTCCACCGCCTGGCCGGCGACGGGGATGCTGTCGAAGGCGGCGAGCATGGCGCGCGCCCCCTCGGGCCCGCGCAGGATGCGCACGGTGACTTCGGTGACCATGCCGAGCTGACCCTCCGAGCCGGTGATCAGCCCCAGCCAGTCATAGCCCGCGGAGTCGAGATGGCGGCCGCCGATATCCACCACCTCGCCCTCGATGGTGACGAATTTCAGCCCCAGCAGGTTGTTGGCGGTGACGCCGTATTTCAGGCAATGCGCGCCGCCGGAGTTCATCATGACATTGCCGCCGATCATGCAGGCGAGCTGGCTGGATGGATCGGGCGCATAAAAGAAGCCGTCGGCCGAGACGGCATTGGTGATGCCGATATTAGTCACACCCGCCTGCACCACGGCCAGGCGGTCCGCGTAATCGACCTCCAGGATGGCGTTCATCCGCATCAGGCCCACGACCACGGCATCCGCCAGCGGCAGGGCGCCGCCGGAGAGCGAGGTGCCGGCGCCGCGGGGGATCACCCGCACGCCATTCTGGTGGCAGAAGCGCAGCACCGCGGCCACCTCCTCCGTCGTGCGCGGCAGGGTGACGGCGAGCGGCATCTGGCGATAGGCCGGCAGGCCGTCGGTCTCATAGGGCTTCATGCGGATGGTTTCGGTGATCAGCGCATCGGCCGGCAGCAGTTTGGCCAGGCCCGCGATGATTTCGGGGCGGCGGGCCATGACATCGGCTTTGGGGGCGGGCTGGCGGATCATCGGCGGGGTTCCCGGTTGCGGCGTGGGGCGAAGATGTTCCCTGGGGAGCCTTGCGACAAGGCTTGCCGGTGTCGGGAAAGTTTTCTCTACTGCCGGCATTGCTGGAGGAAACCAACCGTGAAGACAGTCACCCTGGCCGCCGCGGCCATCCTGACCCTGACCCTGACTCTGCCCGCCCAGGCCCAGCGCAGCGGCGCCTATGCCGTGGAGGGCACCGCCGCCGACGGCACCCGCTACCAGGGCGCGGTGCAGTTACAGACCACGGGGCCGGAGACCTGGCGCGTGACCTGGCGCATCGGCGGTGAGACGGTGACGGGCATCGGCATCATGGCCAATGGCGTGCTCTCGGTGGGCTATGCCCAGGCGCGCGATGTCGGCGTGGCCTGGTATCAGGTGGGCGCCGATGGCGTGCTGGCCGGGCGCTGGACCTCGGGCCGCGAGGGCGGCGTGGGGACGGAACGCTGGCTGCCGCGGTGATGCCCCGGGTGCTTCACCGCCGCGCCGTGATGGCGGGAGCGGCGCTGCTGGCAGCTCCGGCGCTGGCCCAGCCGGGCTGGCGGCCGGACCAGCCGGTGCGGCTGCTGGTGGGTTTTGCCCCCGGCGGCGCGGTGGACACCGTGGCCCGGCTGATCGCGCCGGGCATGGCGGCGGTGCTGGGCCAGTCCGTGCTGGTGGAAAATCGCGCCGGCGCCGGCGCCAATCTGGCCGCCGAGGCGGTGGCGCGCAGCGCGCCCAATGGGCTGACGCTGCTGCTCGGTGCCTTCGCGCATGGCGTGAACCCCGAGCTGATGCGCCTCAGCTATGACCCGCTGGTCGATCTGGCGCCGGTCACCCAGGTCAGCCAGGTGCCGACGCTGATGCTGGCCTCGCCCGCCGCGCCGTTCCGCAGCGTGGCCGAGGCAGTGGCCTTCGCCCGCGCCAATCCCGGACGGCTGACCTATGCCTCGGGCGGCGTCGGCACCACGAGCCATCTGGCGCCGGAAATGCTGGCACATCGCGCAGGCGTCAGCTTCACCCATGTGCCCTATCGCGGCGGCGCGCCGGCGATGCAGGCGGTGCTGGCCGGCGATGTGATGATGTTCTTCGACAACCCGCAACCCGCGACGCGCGGCGCGGTAGAGGAGGGCCGGCTGCGCGGCCTGGCCGTGATGCAGGATACAAGGCTGCCGGATTACCCCGCGGTGCCGGCGATTGTGGAGGCGGGGCTGGGCGGGGATCTCACGGTGCAGTCCTGGCACGGCGTTTTTGCCCGCGGTGGCACACCCGCGCCGCTGATTGCCGCCCTGCACGCCGCTGTGCTGGCGGCGATCGCCGATCCCACCATCCGCGCGCGGATCGAGGCGCTGTCGATCACCCTGGTCGGCGCCGGGCCGGAGGTGTTTGCCGGCTTCTACGCCGGTGAGATCACCCGCTGGGCCGGGGTGGTGCGGGCGGCCGGGATCCGGGCGGAGTGAGCCTGCCGGTGCTGTTGACCGGCGCCTCCGGCCGGCTGGGGCCAGGTCTGGCGCGGCGCCTGGCGGCGGCGGGTTTTTCGATCCGCCTGACCGACCGGCGGCCCTTTCCGGACTCCCTGCCGCCCGGGGCTGATTTCACGCTGCTGGACCTGGCCGATGCCGCCGGCCTGGCCGCGCTGGCCCAGGGCTGCCGCACCATCCTGCATTTCGGCGGGGTGCCGAATGAGGCGCCGGGCTTCGAGGCGATCCTCGATTCCAATCTGCGCGGCTGCTTCCATGTCTTCGAGGCTGCGCGGGCGGCAGCGGCACGGGTGGTCTTCGCCTCCTCCAACCATGCCGTGGGGTTCCACCCCCGGCCCGGCGGGGATGTGGCGCCGCTGGATGGCGACTGCGCCTATCGGCCCGACACGCTCTATGGCGTCTCGAAGGTCTATGGCGAGCAGCTGGGCCGGCTGTACTTGGACAAGCATGGCGTGGAGAGCGTGCATATCCGCATCGGCTCCGCCACCGAGGTGCCGGGCGATGCCCGGGCGCTGTCCACCTGGCTCTCGCCCGGTGATCTGGCGGGGCTGTGCATCGCCGCCATCTCCGCGCCGCGCACCGGCTGGGCGATGGTCTGGGGTGCGTCGGCCAATCCGGCCAGCTTCTGGGGCAGCGACGACCGCGCCCTGCTGGGCTGGGAGCCGCGCGACAGCGCCGAGGCCTGGCGGGCGGCGGTCGAGGGCCGGATAAGCGATGACCCGGTGGTGGAGCGCCACCAGGGCGGCGCCTTCTGCGTCATCGGCAGGGAGCGGGCATGATCACCGAACTCACCCAGGGGGCGGCGCGGGCCAGGCTGGCGCCGCATCTCGGCGGGCGGGTGACCTCGCTGCGCCTCGCGCCCGAGGGCGGCACGGCGGTGGAGGTGCTGCTGCCCTTCCCCGAGGATACCACCGACCTGCTGCGCTGGCCCAAGGGCGGGATCTACCCGCTGATGCCCTATTCCGGTCGCATCCGGGATTCGCGGCTGCAGGGCGGACATGGTGTGGTGGTGCTGCAGGCCTATCCCGACACGGCGCCGCATACCCTGCATGGTTCGGCGCATCGCCACCCCTGGCGGCTGCTGGACGCGACGCCCAGCGCGGCCGGGATGGTCTATGACCACCCCGGCGATGCGGAATGGCCATGGGCCTTTCATACAGAGGTGCGGCTTGCGCTGCGGGCGCCGGGGCTGTGCGAGATGGCGTTCAGCCTGGAGAACACGGCCGCCACCGCGGCACCGGCCGGGCTGGGGCTGCACCCCTTCTTCGCCGCCCCACCGGGCAGCCGGCTGAGACTATCGGCGGGCCGCGAATGGCCGCTGGACGCCTTGGGCCTGACGGGTGCCGCGCCCACCGCCGGCGCCGCGTGGGATGGCGCGCTGACCGGGCCGGTGACGCGCCAGCTCAGCGATTGGGGCGGCGAGGCGGGGCTGGCTTTGCCCGGCGGGATGGAGCTGGTGCTGACGGCGAGCAAAGCGCTCGACCACCTCGTGCTGCATCGCCCGGCCGGGGTGGATTTCCTGTGCCTGGAGCCGGTGAGCCATGTGGTGGATGGCTTCAACCTCGCCGCGCAAGGCGCGACGGATACCGGCGCGATATGGCTGCCCCCGGGCGGAACGATCAGCGCCTCGATCACCATCGCGCTGCGCCGGGCCTGAAGAAGCGCCCTGAAAAGCGAAGGGAGCCCGAAGGCTCCCTGTTTCTCAACCCTGGCGGGCTTTGAAGCGCGGGTTCTTCTTGTTCAGGACATACAGCCGGCCGCGGCGGCGCACGACAACGCAGTTCTTGTCCCGCAGCTTGGCGGATTTGAGGCTGTTGCGGATCTTCATCGGGAAAACCTGATCGTGATGGGGCCGGAGGCGGGCCGTGATGGAGGGGCGCTATTACAAACCGATGGCGCCGGCGTCAACCCAGCAGGAGCTGCGGCGGGATGCGCAGGCCGAGGGAAACCGGCACCGGCCATTCCTCGGAGACGGTGCGCAGCTTGCGGAAACCCGCCTTGATGTAGTTGGGCAGGGCGCGCGGGTGGTCAGCCGAGCAGGTGTTCACCGTCAGCGCCGCGCAATGGCCCTGCCAGGCGGTGAAGATGGCGTGGTGCAGCAGGGCATAGCCCAGCCCACGGCCCAGCGCCCAAGGCAGCAGGCCGAAATAGGCGAGGTTGACCAGCGGCGCATTGTTGCGGTCGAGCTCATAAAAGCCCGCCGGCTCGCCCTTAACCATAAGCACGTGGATCTCCGTGCCCGGCGCATCGAGCACGGCACGCAGTTCTGCCTCGCTCAGGGTGCGGCGCAGCCACCAGCAGTAATCCTGCCCCACCGTGTCATAGAGGTAACGATAGAAGGCCGGCGAGCAGCGCGGAACGCGCACCACCGCGGCGTCGCCCGGCAGGCCGGGGACCATGCCGAGCACCGGCCGGTCCATCCGCAGGAAGGTGACGTCGACACCGACGCGCTGCACGGCGGTCTTCACACTACTGCTCCAGGAAGCTCCGCAGCTTGCGGCTCCGGCTGGGGTGCTTGAGCTTGCGCAGCGCCTTGGCCTCGATCTGGCGGATGCGCTCGCGCGTCACGTTGAACTGCTGGCCGACCTCTTCCAGCGTGTGGTCGGTGTTCATGCCGATGCCGAAACGCATGCGCAGCACGCGCTCCTCGCGCGGCGTGAGGGAGGACAGAACCTTCGTCGTCTGCTCGCGCAGATTGGTCTGGATCGCGGCATCCAGCGGAATGATGGCGTTCTTGTCCTCGATGAAGTCGCCGAGATGGCTGTCCTCCTCATCGCCGATCGGCGTCTCAAGCGAGATCGGCTCCTTCGCGATCTTGAGGACCTTTCGCACCTTCTCCAGCGGCATGCCGAGCTTTTCGGCCAGCTCTTCCGGCTGCGGTTCGCGGCCGATCTCGTGCAGCATCTGGCGGCTGGTGCGGACCAGCTTGTTGATCGTCTCGATCATGTGGACCGGGATGCGGATGGTGCGCGCCTGGTCGGCAATGGAGCGGGTGATGGCCTGACGGATCCACCATGTCGCATAGGTGCTGAACTTGTAGCCGCGGCGGTATTCGAATTTGTCCACCGCCTTCATCAGGCCGATATTGCCCTCCTGGATCAGATCCAGGAATTGCAGCCCGCGATTGGTGTATTTCTTGGCGATGGAGATCACGAGGCGCAGGTTCGCCTCGATCATCTCCTTCTTCGCCACCGTCATGTCGCGCTCGCCGCGGCTCACGGTCGCGTAGACGCGGCGGAATTCGGCCACCGGCAGGCCGGTCTCGGCGGCGATGGCGCCGATATGCGCCCGCACTTTCTCGACGTCGTCCTGCGACTTGGCGGCGAAGGCCTGCCAATATTTCGACTTCAGCTTGGAAATGCGCTCGAACCAGGCGGGGTCCAGCTCATGGCCGCGCCATTCCGCCAGGAACTCCTCGCGCTTGACCTTGTGCGATTCGGCGAGGCGCAGGACCTGCCCGTCCATGGCGACGAGGCGCTTGTTCAGCAGCTTCAGCTGCTCGACCAGCTCCTCGATGCGGTTGTTGTGGAGGTGCACCTTCTCGACCAGGGCAACCAATTCGGTGCGGCTCTTCTCGTATGTCTTCTCCGAGCGCCCGGCCAATTCGCCGCCGCCGGTATAGACATCCATCCGTTTGGCCGAGAGTTTGCCAAGCTTGCCGTAGATTGACTCGATCGCCTCAAAGGCGGCCAGCGCCTCGGGCTTCAGCTTCTCTTCGAGAGCCGAGAGCGAGAGGCCGATCGAGCCTTCCTCGTCGCCCTCCTCGAATTCCTCGGGCTCGGTGCTCGCACCTTCCGGCATATCGGCCTGGTTGGTGGCCTCGAGGTCGATCACGTCGCGCAGCAGCATGCGGCCATCGCGCACCGCCTCATGCCAGGCGATGATCGCCTTGAAGGTCAGCGGGCTTTCGCAGAGGCCGCCGATCATCATGTCGCGGCCGGCCTCGATGCGCTTGGCGATGGCGATCTCGCCCTCGCGGCTCAGCAGTTCGACGGAGCCCATCTCGCGCAGATACATCCGCACCGGGTCGTCGGTGCGGCCGATGCTGTCCTCGTCGACGTTGCCGCCGCTCTCTTCCTCTTCCTTTTCCTCGCCATCCTCGGTCTTGGCGGTGACGGGCTTGGGGCTATCGGCGTCCTCGCCCTCCTCGGCCTCGACCACGGTGATGCCGCTTTCGCTGAGCATCGCCAGCGTGTCTTCGATCATCTCGGAGGAGACCTGCTCGGAGGGCAGGACGGCATTCACCTCATCGACGGTGACGAAGCCACGTTCCTTGCCACGCGCGATCAGCTTCTTCACGGCGGCCGACTGGATGTCGAGCATCACGCCCTCGACGGCTTCGTCGCGCGCTTCCGTGGTTTCCGTGCTGCTGCCGGGCTTGGTGGCCATTCATATCGCTCCATCGATTCGCGGCACGGAAATCAGGTGCTGCGCCCACGCGGTCTCTCCATATGGAATGGCGCGAGGCGGGTTCACCACCCCACGCGCGAAAACCGTGCATTTTTCGCCACAGGCTGTGGCATTTTCAGTCCTAACCCGCTTCAACCCCAGACGGGTCGCCACGTCCATAGGCGTCCAGCGCCTCTTTCAGCAGTGCCACCCGGCGAAGCGCCTCGGTGGTGGGGGCCTGCTCGGCATCGCGCCGTGCCGCGGAAAGATCGGCCTGCAGTGCCTCATCACCCCGCAGGCGGGAGAAGAAGTGCCAAAAACATTGTTCGACATCAGCGGGTTGGGCGCCGTCTCTGGCACCTGCTGGCAGCGCGGACGCGCTCAAGGCCCAATCCAGCTCGCTGGAAAGCCCGGCCGCGCGCAGGCCCTCCTGCAGCGCCGCGGCGTCGGGCAGCGCATCGCTGCCCAGCGCGCCCAGCATATGGTCGCGCAGCCGTGGCGCCGGGCCGGGCGGCAGGGTGACCAGCCCCAGCGCCTCCTCCACCTCCGGGATGAACCACGGGTGGCGCAGCAGGCAGGCCAGCATGGCGCGGGCCTGGTCGCTCCGGGCATTGGCGCCGGGCACGGGCCTTGCGATGGCGCGCGGCGGCGCCGCGCGGCCGGTTTTCTGGGGGCGGCCGGCGGCGAAGAAACGGTCCAGCAGCGCGCGGCGGTATTCGCTGGCCAGGCCCTTGTCGGCGATGGTGTTGGCGGCCTCGGAGAGCCGGGCGCGGAAGCCGGCACGCTCCTCCGGCGTGGTCAGGGCGCGGCCTTCGGCCAGCAGATTGTACAGCGCCTCGCCCAGCGGCAGGGCGGCGCGCAGCACCGCCTCGAAAGCGCCGGCACCCTGCTTGCCGATGAGGGTGTCGGGGTCCTCGCCGGCCGGCAGGGTGGCGAGGCGCAGGGTACGCTCGGGGGTGAGCAGCGGGAGTGCCGTCTCGGCGGCGCGGGCGGCGGCGCGCGCACCGGCGCCATCGCCATCGAAGCACAGCACCGGTTCGGGGCTGACGGCCCAGAGTGCCTCCAGCTGCTCGGTCGTGAGCGCGGTCCCGAGGGGGGCGACGGCACCGGTGAAGCCGGCCTGGTGGAGTGCGATGACATCCATATAGCCCTCCACCGCCACCAGCCGGGCGCCGCGGAACACACCCTCGCGCGCCATGTGCAGGCCATAGAGCTGCCGGCGCTTGGAGAAGAGCGGCGTTTCCGGCCCGTTGACGTATTTAGGCTGGCCATCGCCCATGATGCGGCCGCCGAAGCTGATGCCGCGGCCGCGCCGGTCATGGATGGGGAACATCACCCGGTTGAAGAACAAATCGACCGGGCCTTGCTCGCGCTCCTGCATCAGCCCGGCCTCGATCAGCTGGGCGGTTTCGATGCCGAGTTCGCGCAGATCCGCCGCCAGCGCGCCGCGGCCGGCGCCCGACCAGCCCAGGCCGAAATCGGCGATTGTCTTGTCCGTGAGACCGCGGCGAAGAAGATAGTCCAGCGCCGCCCGGCCCTCGGGCAGATGCAGACGACGGGTGAAGGCCGCCTGGGCGGCATCGAGCACGCCGTGCAGGTCACGCGCCCGGGCCTCGCGCGCCGCCACCTCCGGGGTGGGCTTGGGGACGTTGAGCCCGGCCTCGCCGGCCAGGCGCTCCACCGCCTCGATGAAGGAGGCGCCGTCAGCGCGCATGACGAAGCTGATGGCATCGCCATGCGCGCCGCAGCCGAAACAGTGGAAGCCATCCTCATAGACATAAAAGCTGGGCGTCTTCTCGCCATGGAAGGGGCAGCAGCCCTTCCATTGCCGGCCGGATTTCTGGAGCCTGACCTTGCGCGCGACCAGCGCATGCATCGAGGTGCGGCCGCGGAGTTCGTCCAGGAATTGCGGGGGCAGCGCCATGGGATCGAGGTAGTCCCGGCCGCGTTGCGGCGAAAGGGGCCCGGCCTGTGTGACCTGGGGAGGGTTTACCCCGGCGGCAAAGCCCCGCTATGCAGCCGAAATGAAACCCGCAGAAATCCAGGCCGTCCAGGCGAAGCTCCGCGAACTCACCGGCAGCCCCAAGCTGATCATCCGCGCCGCCCAGACGCGCAACGGCCCGGTGGAGCTGCTGGCCGGCGCCGAGGTCATCGGCACCGTCGACCGCGATGCCGAGGATGGCGAGTTGGCCTATCACGTCACCATCACCATCCTGTCGGAAGACCTCGTTTAGGGTATTATTCCTTGATTTGCTGACCTGGCAGGGTTGGACCGAAGCTGCCAGAGTTGGGACTCCGTCCATGGTCCGGCAGTCGGCAGTCGGCGGATGGCGGCTGGCGGCTGGCGGCTGGCGGGAATTTGTCGGTTTTCCGCAATTCCTGCGCTGAACGGCGTCGCGCGGCTCAGCCGCCCAGCGCCGCCTTCACCAGCGGCCCGGCCCGGCTCATGTCCATTTCGGCCGCGTGCCTGGCCTTCAGCACGGCCATGACCTTGCCCATCTCCTTGATGGAGCTCGCGCCCGCCTCGCTCACCGCCGCGGCCACGGCGGCGACCATCGCGGCCTCGTCCATCTGGCGGGGGAGGAATTCCTCGATGACGGCGATTTCCGCCTCTTCCTTCTCCGCCAGCTCGGGCCGGTTGCCCTGGCGGTACATCTCCACCGATTCGCGCCGGCTCTTCACCATGCCGCGCAGCAGGCCGATGATGGCCGAGTCATCCAGGGCCGGGCCGGGGCGGGCGGCGATGTCCGCGTCCTTCATCCTGGCGATGATCATGCGGATAGCCGAGGTGCGGGGCGCGTCGCCCGCCTTCATGCTGGTCTTCATCTCGTCCATGAAACGGGCGCGCAAATCCATGATGCTCTTCCTGCAGTTCTGGCCGGCGGATCCGCCGGCGGGGGCTGGGTGTAGAGCATGATGGGCCGGGGTGGAAACACCGCCCGCCCGGCGTTCAGCGGGCCGCGGCCGCCCTGGCGCCACCCGCCATCCGCGGCCCGGTCCAGGTGGAGGGCCGGGGGGCGGAGCTCCACATCTCCTGGTGGTTCAGGAAGAACTCGTCACGCGGGAACATGTCGGTCAGCGGCGGGGGCACGCGGGGCGTGTCGGGCGTCCAGCGTTCCACCTCGCCCGCCACCAGGGCGGCGAGGTCGGTCACCGCGGGGTTGCCGCGCCGGATGAACTCCATGGCCTGCGGCTCGCGCAGCCGCGCCAGCAGCGCGGGCAGGTCGAGCGGGATCGGCCGGTCGGAGCCGATCATGATGTTGGCCGGGCGCAGCAGCAGGGCATGGGGGAAGACGCTGGCAAAAGTATCCACCACCCGCCAGGTGGGCGCCCATTGGACGTAGAGCCCGCCCGGGGCGAGGCGGGCGCGGATCTGCTCCAGAAACTCGGCGGAATAGAGCAGGCCGGAATGCGAGGATTGCGGCAGGATCGCATCCGCCTCGATGACCTCATAGAGCCGCTCGTCGCGGGTCAGCGCCCGCCTGCCATCGCCGTGTTCGAGGCTGACACGCGGGTCGCGCAGCAGCGCGGCCACGCCACTGCGCGGCTCGGCCTCGGCGATGTCCTCCAACGCGTCGAGCACGGGGCGGATGAGTTCGATGGCGCGGATTTCCCGGGTGGCGGGGCTGAAGGTGGCGCCATAGGGCGTGCCGCCGCTGCCGACCCCGATGGCGAGGACGCGCTCGGGCGCGGGATGGATCATCGGGCCCAGCATGCCCAGCAGCATGTGGATGTCGAGGAAGGGCACGAAGCCCTGGCCATGGCCCATGATGAAGAAACGGCCCTGCGCGCGATCCGGCTCCTCGGCCCGCGCGCGGTAGAAGGCGACGCCCGAGCGGTCCTCGGCCCAGGCGGCAAAGCCCTCCGGCGCCCGGCCATGCATGTGCTCCCAGAAGCGGGCATTGCCGGGCAACAGGGCCGCGATGACCACCGTGGCGGCGGCGAGACCCATGGTGACCCGTCGGCCCGGGCCCTGCTGCTGCCAGACCCAGCCCAGCAGCAGCAGCACCGAGAGTGCGGCCAGCAGCAGCAGCGTGCCCATGCTGCCCAGCAGGTGCAGGGTGACGAGGCCCGTGACGATCGAGCCCGCGGCATTACCGGCGATATTGGCGAGCTGCACCCACCCCACGCGGGCGCCCACGCTGGCGAGGTCCTGCTGCACGGCGCGCTGCACGAAGGGAAAGGTCATGCCGATGAGAAAGGCGGGCGGCGCCACCAGGGCGACGATGAGCGCGGTGCTGGCGGCCAGTGCCGCCGGGCCGAAGCGGTGGAAATCCACCGCCAGGATGGGGTCGAGCGGCCAGGAACCCACGCCATGCCACATCGCCAGGATCAGCGCGGCACCCAGCGCGAAGCCGGCACCCTGGGTGTAGAAGAAGGCGGGCCTGGGGTCCTTGAGCCGCCCCACCATGCGCGCGGCCAGCGCCATGCCCAGCCCATCGGCCAGCAGGAAGACGCCGAGCACGGTGGGGAAGAGATAGGCGTGATACTGGCCGACCTGGCCAAGCAGGCGGACCCAGAGGATCTCCAGCGCCACGATCACATAGCCCGAGAGGAAGACCAGCAGGCACCACAGCGGCAGCGAGCCGAAGGCCGGGGGCGCCGCAGTGACGGGGCTGGGCTGCGGCTTCTCGCGCGACATACCGGGCAGCAGGCTGAGTGCGAGGGCGACCGCCACCAGATCCAGCCCCGCCGCCAGCCAGAGCGAGCCGACAAAGCCCAGATTGCCCACGATGAACCAGCCGCCGACCAGCGCGCCCAGACCCGCGCCCAGGGTGTTCAGCCCGTAGAGTGCGCCGATCCGCCCCGCCGCCGTCTCCAGGCTGATGGTCACAGCCCGCGCCAGGAACGGCAGGGACGCGCCCATCAGCGTGGTGGGGATGACCAGCCCCGCGAAGCACAGCGCGAAGATCGCGAAGGGGGACTGCACCTCATCGGCGAGGCCGATGGCGATGATGTCGTAGAGAAAGAATTTCGACAGCAGGGCGCAGAGCGCCACCCCCGCCTCGCACACCGCGAAGGCGATCAGCGCCTTGTAGGGCGAGAAGCGGTCGGCCATGCGTGCGCCGATGATCGAACCCAGGCCGAGGCCCGCCAGGAAGGAGCCAACCACCAGCGCCGCGGAGACCGTGTCACTACCCGCGAAGATGCCCAGCATGCGCTGCCAGATGATCTGGCAGAGCAGGGCGGCGAAGCCCGAGCAGAAGAAGGCCAACATCAAGCGCGGCATAGACCTGGGACCCTTGTCGATACCCCCACCCCATGCCGATACCTCATGGCCGCAATGTGGCGAAGTGTTAACTCATTCGCGGCGGAGCAGGGTATCGGTCAAGAGGTCCGCCCAGCCCCGGCTGCGAAAATTGGCCTTCAAAGCTGCCTCGTCATAGTCTTCGCGCAGCCAGGCCAGGAACGGTTTGGGCCAGGCGCGGGCATATTGCGCGATGAAGGCATCGAGGATGCCGGTGCGCGCGGCGGCGATGTGGCCGTGGCGGAAGGTGAGCTGTGCCGCGGCCTCGGCCGGCGGGCGGCCCTGCAGCAGCAGCCAGATGGCGGCGATGAGGCCGGTGCGGTCGGCGCCGGATTTGCAGTGGATGAGAATGGGCTCGGGCAGGTCCGGCAGCATCGCGGCCAGGCGCTCGATGCGGTCGCGATGCGGCGCGCCGCGGGATTCGAAGGGGGCATCGGCGTGGACGAGGCCGAGGGACGCGGCCTCCCGCCGGCTGAGCGCATCGGCGCCGCAGCTTTCGCGGTGGCCGCGCAGGTTCAGCAGGGTGCGGATGCCGTGGTCGCGCACCGCGGCGCGGAGCTGGAACGGCAGGGGGTGGTTGGAGCGGTACAGCCGGCCCGCCTCCACCACGCCCCAGTTGCGCCAGGGCAGGCGCAGCGCCGCATGGTCGACGAGAAGGGCGTTGGTCCAGGAGGGGCGCATGCGCGGGAGGGTATGGCCGAGCTTGCGGCGGTGTTCCAGCGCCGGTGGGGAATGTTTGTGGTTGGCATGTAACGCGCATAGGCTGGACCCTGCTGGACAGGGGAGGCCGGGATGCCGAAATCGGGATTGTTGTTCGTGGCGCAGAATGCATCGGGCGGAAAAAGCCTGTTCCAGAGCGATGGCAGTGCCGCCGGCACGCGCGAATTGGCGGCGCTGCCCAGCGGCACCATTTCCGGCCTGCAGGCGCTCGGCAATGGGCTGGCGGCGTTTCAGATCCGTGAAGGCAGCTATGTCTGGCTGACTGAGGGACCACACCCGGCACGAAGGTGCTGTCCAGGGCCGTCCTGGACTTGAACATTCCCTACACGGCCTACTCGGACATCACAGTGCTGCGGCCTGGGGTCGCCGCCTTCCTCTCGTCCGATACGGGGGACCGCACGGAGCTACTCTTTACCGACGGCGTGAGTTCGTCCAGCACCAACATTTTCGCTACCATTTCCAGCCAACGCTTCTCCACAACAATCAAGATCAGCAAAGACGTCACGCCGCAAGGGGATGGTTCAGCCGCCTTCACGATAACAACCAGTGGTTTCAATCTTCTTCGAGGTTCTTTCTCCGACGAATCCACATCAAGCACCAGTCAATACAAGCCCGCCGCCAGCACGGAGAGATATGGGGCCTGGTTCCAGACGTTCAGCTATGGCGCCTATGGCCCCAACACCGGCTTCGCGTCTGACGTCGCCGGCTCACTCGCTCCGACCCACGACCGCAACGGTGAACCGTCTAACACCGTCGCGGTGGGCGACATCGCCGGCTGGGCCCGATTGGACGGCAACCGCGCCATCCTCAGCCACCGCCCCAACGATCCCCAGACCCCGGGCGGACTGGTCGACAATCGGGGCATCGAACTCTGGCTGGTGACGGGCAGCGCTCTGACGCTGCTCGCGGATATCAACCCCGCCGGCGCGTCCATCCCACTGGCCCTGGCCAATATCGGCGGCGGCCGCGTCGCCTTCAACGCCGATGCCGGCAATGGGTTGGGGCGGGAATTGTGGATCACCGATGGCACGGTGGCGGGCACCAAAGCGGTCGGCGATCTGCGCCCCGGCGCCGCGGGCTCCGAGCCGACCGGCTTCACCGCCACCACCGGCGGCCGCTTCGTCTTCAGCGCCGATGACGGCGTTGCGGGGCGCGAATTGTGGGTGAGCGACGGCACCACAGCCGGCACCAGGCTGCTGGTGGACCTGCTGCCCGGCGCCGCCGGGTCCGACCCGCAGAACTTCACCGCCCTGGCCGATGGCCGGGTGGCCTTCACCGCCACCGGGGCGACCGGGGCCGGGCTGTGGGTGACCGATGGCACCGCCGCCGGCACGGTGGCCTTCGGCGCGGGGCTGGCCGCGAGCAACCTCGCCGCCACCACGCTGTTCGACGGGGTGAACCGGACCGCCACGCCGGACTTCTTTTTCGGGACGTATTTTCCCGCGCTGATCGTCGGCAGCGCGCGGGATGACGCGCTGCGCGGCACGGTCCTCGGCGACACCATCTACTGGTCCGCCGGCGATGATGTGCTCGATGGTGGCGCCGGCACCGACACCGCCAGTTATCGTGGCTTCAACGAGCGCGCCTGGACCACCAGCTACAAGCCCGTCGATGGCCTGAAACTGTCCCGCGCGGGCGAGACGGACACCCTGATCTCGATCGAAAAGCTCTCCTTCATCGATGGCGACCTGACCTTCGATGCCGAGAGCGCGACCGCGGTCGTCACCCGGCTCTACCAGCTCGCTCTGGGCCGCGCGCCGGACCCGCAGGCGCTGAACCAGGGCAGCACCCAGCTGCAGCTTGGCATCAACACGGCGAATGCGCCGGTGAAGGCCGGACTGACCATGAGCCAGCTGGCGGCGAACATCATCGCCTCTGATGGCTTCCAGGCAGTGCATGGCGCGAGCCAGACCGATGCGGGTTTCGTCTCGGACCTCTACACGATCGGCCTGGGCCGCGCGGCGGAGGATTCCGGCCTGTCCTTCTGGACCAATGTTCTGGCCACCGGCGGCAGCCGGGCCGATGTGCTGACCGGCTTCTCGCAATCGGCGGAGATGCGGACAAAGACGGCCGGCGCGCTCTCCACCGGTTTGTGGGATGTGGACGAAACCTCGGCGCAGGTGGCCAGGCTCTATCTGGCGGCGCTCGACCGCACGCCGGACCTGCCCGGCTTCATCGCGAACCGCGACTTCATCACCCCGGCGCCGCCAGCGGGGCAGCCCTTGCTCGGCACGCTGAAGGGGGTGGCCGCGGGCATGCTGGCCTCGCCCGAATTCAACCGCATCCCCGCCGGGGATGACAGCGCCTTCGTCACCCGCCTCTACGCCCAGGCGTTGGATCGCGCGCCGGAGCCCACGGGCCTGGCCTTCTGGACCGCGCAGCTGAAGGCCGGCCTCAGCCGGGCCGATGTGCTGCTGGGCTTCAGCGAGAGTGCGGAGCATCAGCTGATCAGCGCGCCCTACGTCATGCCCGCCGACGGGCACGGGATTGTCTTCGCCTGAGCGGCCGGACATCAACGTGAACATCTTCTCACTGGCATAGGATGAACATGGAGGGCAACTTGCCCCTCTAAGCTGGGGAGGGTTGCCATGTCCAAATCTGGATTGTGGTTCGTGGCGCAGAATGGCGCGGGCGGGACAAGCCTGTTCCAGAGCGATGGCAGCGCCTCGGGCACGAAGGAACTGACGGCGTTGCCCGCCGGCGGCATCCAGGCGCTGCAATCGCTCGGCAATGGGCTCGCAGTCTTTGCGCGAGGCGACAATTCGATCTGGACGACCGACGGTACGGCGGCGGGCACCACCCGTCTTGCCACCGGCACGCAGCTTGAGGTCTTGCGCCCTGGTGTCGCCGCCTTCGTTGTGGCTGATACCAATTTCAACCGCCTGGCCATCACCGATGGCCGTGCGATCAGCTTGCCCGACGGCTTCTCCAACGTCTCGCGCGGCTCGATCACCGGTTTCGACGCCATCTCTCTGGACAGCCCGCTGGTCGCCCAGAATGACGGCTCGGTGGCTTTTTTCACCACCTCCAGCGGCGCCTTTCCGCGCTATTCCGGCTTCTATGCCACCACCAGCAACGCCTATGCACCGGCCGCCGCACCAGGGCCGAACAGCGTGGCCTTTATCCAGTTCGCCTCGGCGCCCTCCATCGCCTACGCGTTCACCCCCCGCTTCGAGGCGCTTCCGACCGGCGCCTTCGTCACCGCGCCGGGCTTCGCCAATGCCACCACCAATGTCCAGGGCCTGATCAATGACTGGGAGCGGCTGGACGGCAGCCGTGCGGTGCTGAGTCTCCAGCAGCGGGATAGCCTTTTGGGCCCACTCGACAGCCGCGGCGTGGAGCCCTGGGTATTCACCACCAGCGGCGCGACCTTGCTGCGCGACATCAACCCCTCCGGCTCTTCCGACCCGCGAAACCTGGCCAATCTGGGCCCCGGCCGGGTCGCGTTCAACGCCGATGATGGCGGCGCCGCGGGACGAGAGCCCTGGGTCACCGACGGTACCACAGCCGGCACCATTCCACTGGGCGACCTGCGGCCTGGCGTCCTGGGATCCGAGGCCATGGGCTTCACCGCCACCACCGGCGGCCGCTTCGTCTTCGGGGCCAATGACGGCGTGGCGGGGCGCGAATTATGGGTGAGCGACGGCACGGCGGCGGGGACAAAACTGCTGGCCGACCTGCTGCCCGGCGTCACGGGGTCCAACCCGCAGAACTTTACCGCGCTCGGCGATGGCCGGGTGGCCTTCACCGCCACCGGTCCGGGCGGTGCGGGGCTTTGGATGACCGATGGCACCACCGCCGGGACGGTGGCTTTTGGCGCCGGGCTGGTCGCCAGCAATCTTGCCGGCACCACGATCTTCGATGGGCTGAACACCACGGCCTCGCCGTCTTACTTTGGCTTCGGGTTGTTTTTCGGCGCATCAGTCAGCGGCACCGCGCGCGACGACGCGCTGCGCGGCACAAGCCTCAACGACACCTTCTACTGGTCAGCCGGCGATGACGTGCTCGATGGCGGCGCAGGTTCCGACACCGCTTATTACCGCGATTTCAACTGGCGCGCCTGGAACACCGGCTACACCCCCACCGATGGGTTGAAACTCTTCCGCACGGGTGAGAGCGACACGCTGATTTCCATCGAGAAGGCGTGGTTCATCGATGGCTTCCTGTATTTCGACCCCGAAAGCCCGGTCGCGGTGGTGAACCGGCTCTACCAGGTCGCGCTCGGCCGCGCGCCGGACCAGCAGGCGCTGAACCTGGGCAGCACCGCGCTGCAGCAGGGCATCAACAGGGCGGAACCCGTGCAGAGCATGAGCCAGCTGGCGGCGACCATCATCGCCTCCGGCGACTTCAAGGCGGTGCATGGCGCGAGCCAGACAGACACGGCTTTCATCTCCGAGCTCTACAGCATCGGGTTGGGCCGCGCGGCGGAGGCGTCGGGCCTTTCGTTCTGGACCAATCTCCTCGCCACCGGCGTCAGCCGGGCCGATGTGCTGGTCGGCTTCGCGCAGAGTGCCGAGATGCGCACCAATACCGCCGGCGCGGTAGCGACTGGGCTGTGGGATGTGGACGAGACCGCGGCGCAGGTCGCCAGGCTCTATCTCGCGGCCTTTGACCGGCTGCCCGACCTGCCAGGGTTCACCGCGAATCTGGGCTACGCCATCAGCGCGCCGCCGATCGGCACGCCCTTCCTGGGCGTGAAGGGCGTGGCGACGGCGATGCTGGCCTCGGCGGAGTTCAACCGCACGCCCGCGGGCGATGACGCGGCCTTCGTCACCCGCCTCTATGCCCAGGCGCTGGACCGCGCGCCGGAGCCCACGGGTTTCGCCTTCTGGACCGCGCAGCTGAAGGCCGGGCTCAGCCGCGCCGATGTGCTGCTGGGCTTCAGCGAGAGTGCCGAGCATCAGGTGATCAGCGCGCCCTATGTGATGCCCACCGACGCGCACGGGATTGTCTTCGCCTGAGCGGGACTACTCCATCCGCGCGCCGGAGAGGCGGACCATCTCCTGCCACACCGGCCGCTCGCGCCGCACCCGCTCCCACACGCCATCGGGATTGCTGCTGACGGCGCGCGCACCACCGCGCAGAAAACGGTCCTGCACCGAAGGGTCCGCCGCCGCGGCCTGGAAGGCGGCCGAGGCACGCTCGATGATCGGCGCCGGCACACCGGCGGGGAAGGCGAAGGCGCACCAGCTCTCGACCACGAAATCCACCCCCGCCTCGCGCATCGTGGGGATGTTCGGCAGGGTCGGCCAGCGCTCGGGGCTGGTGACGGCGAAGGCCCGCGCGCGGCCTTCCTGGATCAGCGGCACGTAGCTGGCCAGATTGTCGATGGCGAAGGTGAGGTCACCCGCCAGCATGGCCGGGATGATCTGCGCCGCGCCGCGGAAGGGCACGTGCTGGCCGTCGATGCCCTGCTTGCCACAAAAATAGCTGCCGGAGAGATGCGCGGTGGTGCCCACGCCGGGGCTGCCGAAGCTCACGCCATTGGGACGCGCCTTCGCCCAGTCGATGAACTCGCGCAGGGTCTGCGCCGGGTTGTGCTGGGCCGAGACGATGCAGACATTGGGCAGCGTCCAATGCATGGAGATCGGCTGCAGGTCGCGGTCGGCATCGAAGGGCATGCGGGCGAAGAGATACTGGTTGATGGCCCAGCCGCTGACCGTGACCGGGGCCATGGTGTAGCCATCGGGCGTCGATTTGGTCAGCGCGTCGGTGCCGATATTGCCGCCGGCGCCGGGCCGGTTCTCGATCAGGAAATTCTGGCCGAGGCGGCGGCCGAGCTCCTCGCAGATCAGCCGTGCCAGCACATCGGTGGAGCCGCCGGGCGGCCAGGGCACGATGACCCGCACCGGCCGGTTCGGCCACGGCGCCTGTGCGAGGGCGGGCGCGGCAAGACCCGAAATGGCCGGGATGGTGGCGAGGACGGCGCGGCGTTGGATCATGGCGTGGTTTCTTCCCTGGCTTTGTCCCTCTCATGGCCCGGCGGCGAGCGGCTGTGAAGGGGTTGTTTGCGCCTGGAAGCCACGCCTGTTTCCCGCCAGAATGGCGACAAAGACGGAGGAACAGGGATTGTCGACGACCACGGTGCGCCACGCCGTGCTGGAGGTGCTGCGCGCCACCGGCATGACCACGATCTTCGGCAACCCCGGCAGCACGGAACTGCCCTTCCTCGGCGATTGGCCGAATGATCTGCGCTACGTCCTCGGCCTGCAGGAGGCGAGCGTGGTGGGGATGGCCGATGGCTATGCCCGGGCTTCCGGCCAGGCGGCCTTCTGCAACCTGCATTCGGCGGCCGGCGTGGGGCATGCGTTGGGCAATATTTTTACCGCCGCGCGGAACAACGCGCCGCTGGTGATCACGGCGGGGCAGCAGGCGCGCAGTCTCCTGGCCAACCAGCCTTTTCTGGGGGCCACCGAGGCCGCGAATTTCCCGAAGCCCTATGTGAAATGGTCGGTGGAGCCGGCCAGGCCGGAGGATGTGGCGCCGGCCGTGGCGCAGGCGTTTCGCGTCGCCATGCAGCGTCCGCGGGGGCCGGTCTTCGTGTCCATTCCGGTCGATGACTGGGGGGTGGCGGCCGCACTGCCCGCTTCCCGCCCGCCTCTCGGCGACATGGCGCCGGACCCGGCACTGCTGGGCGCGCTGGCCGAAGCCCTGGCCGCCTCGGCGCGCCCGGTGATCGTGGCCGGGCCGGAGATCGACGAGGAAGGCGCCGATATCATCACCCTGGCCGAGCGCCTGCGCGCCCCGGTCTTCACCAGTCCCTTCGCCAGCCGGCTGTGTTTTCCGGAAAGCCACCCCCTCTTCGCCGGCCACCTCGCGGCGGCGCCCGAGGCGGTGGGCGCGGCGCTGGCGGGCTTCGATCTGGTGTTGGTGCTGGGCGCGCCGGTCTTCACCTTCCATGTCGTGGGGGAATGCGCGCTGTTCTACAGCGGCGTGGCGCTGTGGCACCTCACCACAGATGGCGAGGCGGCGGCCCGCGCGCCGGTGGGGGTGGGCGTGCCGGGCAGCCTGCGCCTGGGCCTTCCGGCGCTGACCGCACTCCTGCCCGAGGCCACCCGCGCCGCGCCGCCGCCACGAACCCGCCCGCCCGCGCCGCCGCCCGGCTTCCCGCTGCCGCCCGGCCATGTGCTGGCCCGGCTGCATGCGCTGTTGCCGCCCGGAGCCGTGGTGATGGAGGAGGCGCCCAGCCACCGCCCCGCCATGCACGCACACCTGCCCTTCGAGGACTGGGGCAGCTTCTTCACCATGGCGAGTGGCGGGTTGGGCTATGGCCTGCCTGGCGCCGTGGGCGTGGCTTTGGCGAAGCCCGGCACGCGGGTGGTCTGCCTGATTGGCGATGGCTCGCTGATGTATTCCGTGCAGGCGCTTTGGACGGCGGCGCAGCACCGGCTGCCGCTCTCGGTCATCGTGCTGAACAATGCGGGCTATGGCGCCATGCGCGCCTTCAGCCGGGTGATGGGCACGCGGGGCGCGCCGGGCATCGAACTGCCGGGGCTGGATTTTTGCGAGATCGCGCGCGGCCATGGCGTGCCCGCCGCGCGCGTCGAAAGGCCGGAGGGGCTGGATGAGGCGCTGCGCTGGGCGCTGGCCAGCGACGGCCCGGCGCTGCTGGACGTGGCGCTCGATCAGGGCGTGGCAAAGCTTTATCGCGAGAAGGACGAGGCATGATGTTCAGGCGTTCATTGCTGCTTTCGGGCCTGGCGCTGCCCGCGCTGGCGCAAACCAGGCCCACCCGCATCATCGTGCCCTTTCCGCCCGGCGGCTTCGTGGACATCCTGGCCAGGCCGCTGGCGGCGAAGCTGCAAAGTGTTTTTGGCGCGCCTTTCATCGTCGAGAACCGGGGCGGCGCTGGCGGCAATATCGGCGCCGAATTGGTGGCCCGCTCCGAGCCCGATGGGCAGACGCTCCTGCTCAGCCCGATCGGGCCGCTCAGCCTGAACATGTGGCTTTTCCCCAACCTCAGCTTCGATCCGCGCACCGCCTTCGCGCCCATCTCGTTGGTGGTGCGCTCGCCCAAGGTGTTTTGCGTGCCCCTGGCGCGGCCCTGGCGCAGCCTGGGCGAGTTGATCGAGGCCGCGCGCGCCGCGCCCGGGCAGCTTTCCGCCGGATCGGCGGGGAATGGCTCCAGCCTCCATATCGCGCTGGAACTGTTCAACCGCGCGGCCGGCGTACAGATCACCCATGTGCCCTATCGCGGCGCGGCGCCTGCGATCACCGACCTGGTGGCTGGGCGGATAGACCTCATCATCGACAATGTGCCGAACATCATCGGCCAGCTGAGGGCGGGGGCGGTTCGCCCGCTGGCCACCGCCACGCCCGAGCGCATGCCGCAGCTGCCCGCGGTGCCGACCACGGCCGAGGCCGGGCTGCCCGGCTTCCTGTTCGGCACATGGTTCGGGCTGGTGGCACCCGCCGGCACGCCGGTGCCGCTGGTGGAAAGGCTTTCCGCCGCTGTGGATGTGGCGCTGCGCGACCCCGAGGTGGGCGGGCGCTTCACCGAGCAGGGCGCGGTGGTGGCCGGAGGTTCACCGGAAAGTTTTGCTCAATTCCTGGATGCTGAGCGGGCGCGACTGGAGCCGCTGATTCGAGGGGCTGGGATCCAGGCGGATTAATCCACCCGCACATTCCCCTCCCGCACCACCCGCGCCCAGCGCTCCACCTCCGCGCGGATCAGCGCAGCATAAGGCGCCGGCCCGCCGCCGGCCGGTGTTGTCCCGCGCTCGGCCAATTGCCGGCGAATGCCCGGGTCGGCCAGCGCGCCTTCGGCCGCCGCCACCAGCCGGGCGAGGTTCGCCTCGCTGATCGAGGCATGGGCGGAAAGCCCGAACCAGGCGACGCTCTCCCAGCCCGCCAGGCCGAATTCGGCGCCGAGTTCGCCCAGCGCCGGCACGTCCGGCAATTCGGGCAGCCGCTGGCCAGAGGTCACCGCCAGGGCAACGACGCTGCCGGCCTGGATCTGCGGCAGGGCGGTTGGCAGATTGTCGAACAGGATGTCGGTGTCGCCCGAAATCAGCGCCGTCATCGCCGGCGCAGCACCCCGGAAGGGAATGTGCTGCATCCGCAGGCCCGCAAGCTGGCTGACCAGCTCGCCTGTCAGATGGGTGGAGGTGCCATTGCCCGCGCTGCCGAAGGGCCGCCCGGGCGCATCGGCCCGCACGCGGCGAAAATACTCGCGGACGTCACGCGTGCCGGTCTTGGCCAGGTTGCCCATCAGCACGTTGGGCACCGTCACCGCCAGCGTGATCGGCCGGAAATCTCGCTCCGGATCATAGCCGGCATTGCGCTGCAGGGCGGGGACGATGGCGTTGGTGGCGATTTGGCTGAGGAAGAGGGTGTGGTCATTGCCCTCGCGCAAGAAACGCTGGGCGCCGACCATCGAGCCGGCGCCGGCGATATTGTCCACCACCATGGTCCGGCCAATCCGCCGGCCGATCTCGGCGGCGAGCAACCGGGCCACGACATCGGTGGTGCCGCCGGGCGGGAAGGGCACGATCAGCCGCAGGTCGCGCGAGGGCCATACCTCCTGGGCAGAGGCCATGGCGGCGATCGGTGTCGCAATGAGGTGCCTTCTGCGCATGCGTCCTGGGGTCCGGTTTCACGATGAGGGAGGCGGCCACCATGGCATGGCATCCGTGCCAAGCGCCATGGCCGCGCTTGATGCCGGGGTTGCACAGGCTTAACCATGCCGCTGGAGGGCTGCGCTTGGACATCGAGACCATCCATCGCGTCGCCATCGGCAGGCGGGATGGGCCCACCTTCATCGACTATTTCCAGTGCCCGGTGCCGACAAGGGCGATCGCGGTGACCTTCACCTCGTGGAACCACCCTGGCGCCGTCACCCCCGACGGGCCGGGTTATGCGCTGACATTCCTGCTGGAGGCGGGTTTCAGTGTTGTCGCCTTCAAGGCAACCAGGAACAACTGGTTTCAGGACCTCATGCATGACGATTTGGATGGCGTTGACCGCTTCATCCTGTCGCGCGGCTATACCGAACGGGTCGCCTATGGCAGCAGCATGGGCGGCTTCGCGGCGCTGCGCTTTGCCACGAAGCTGCGTATCGATCGTGTCCTGGCGTTGTCACCGCAATTCGAAATCGACAAGCCCTGGGACACACGCTGGGCATTCGAAGCGCGTGAGACCGTTTTCCGCCTCCGCGCCGATGATCTGAAAACTCTGACGGCCACCGCTTCGCAGGGCGCGCGTTGCCGATACTTCGTGGCCTTCGACCCCTATCAGGCCCTCGATGCCGGCCACGCCTTACGCTATGGCAGCGTCCTGCCGGCCGAGGATCTTCGGCTGTTGCGGATCCCCTTTTCCGGCCACCCGGTGGATCGCTTCCTGGCCGACATCAAGGCGCTCAAGCCATTCGCGCTGGGCATTCTGCGCGACGGCCAGGCCCAGGGCATTGCGGCCAGCCGGAATGCGCGGCACGGCTCGCCCTCCTACCTATTCCAGCTCTCGCTTCACGCCAGGTCCAGGAACAAGCCACGGCTGGCTCTCATCCTCGTCGATGCCGCCTTGCGGCTCGATCCCGCCTCGGTCGATCTGCATCTCCTGCGCAGCGGCCTGCTGCACGAGGTGGGCGACATCCCCGGAGCCTTGGCCGAGGCGCGGCTCGCCTTGGCTGGGGCGCCCGATGCGCATCATCTGCTCTACCAGCTCGCCTACATGGCGCGGCTGTCGGGCGAGCGCGAAGCGGCGTTGGCCGCGATCGAAAAGGCTGTGTCGATACAGCCCGGAATTGGCGAGTATCACAGCCTGAGAAGCGTCATCCTCCATTCGGGCGGACGGCTGAGGGAGGCCATCGCCGCCATCGAGATGGCGATGAGGGTGACGCCGGAGGCGACGCATTTCAGCGGCTGGCTGAACCAGTTGCGCCTGGAAGAGCAGCTTCCTGGCGCCATGCCGGTCAGGTCGCCGGGGTCGGAGTCGGGCTCGGAGTAGGCGTAGGGGTAGGGGTAGGGGCCGGTTCGCGCGCGGGGTAGGGCCGCGGAAAGGTGATCTGGTCCGCCGGCCCGGGCGGGCGCGGCGGCCCCACCCGGCCACAGGCGGCCAGCAGCCCCAGGGCTAGGAGGGCGGTGATGGTCCTCATGCCAGCTTGTCCTGCCAGTACCGCACCATCATGGCCACATTGCCGGGCGCGGTGCCACCATAGCTGGTGCGCGAGGCGGCGCTGGCGGCCGGTGTCAGCACGCCGAAGACGCCGGCCACGATGCGCGGCTCGACCTCCTGCATCTCGTTCATGGTCAGGCCGGACAGATCGACGCCCATGGCCTCAGCCTTGGCAACGAGGCGGCCGGTGACGTGATGGGCGTCGCGAAACGGCATCTTCAGCTCGCGCACCAGCCAATCCGCCAGGTCGGTGGCGGTGGAAAAGCCCGCACCCGCGGCGTCGGCCATGCGGGCCAGGTTGGGCTTCATGTCGCGCAGCATGGCTGATGTGGCGGCGAGGCAGAGGGCGAGGGATTCCGCGGCGTCGAAGACGCCTTCCTTGTCCTCCTGCATGTCCTTGGCATAGGTCAGCGCCAGGCCCTTCATCACGGTCAGCAGCCCGACCAGCGCGCCGTTGATGCGGCCCGTCTTACCGCGCACCAGCTCGGCCGCGTCGGGGTTGCGTTTTTGCGGCATGATGGAACTGCCGGTGGTCATGCCATCGCCCAGCTTCACGAAGCCGAAGCTGGGGTTGGTCCAGATCACCAGCTCTTCCGCGAAGCGCGAGAGATGGGTGGCGCAGATCGCGCAGGTCGCGAGGAACTCCAGCGCGAAATCGCGGCTGGCCACGCTGTCCAGGCTGTTGCGGGTCGGCGCGTCGAAACCCAGTGCCGCCGCCGTGGCATGCCGGTCGATCGGGAAGCCCGTGCCGCAGAGCGCCGCCGCCCCCAGCGGGCATTCATTCAGCCGGGCGCGGGCGTCCTTCATGCGGGAGAGGTCGCGGCTCAACATCTCCACATAGGCCATCATGTGGTGCCCCAGCGTGGTCGGCTGGGCGGGCTGGAGGTGGGTGAAGCCGGGCATCAGGGTCCCGGTATGCTCGGCGGCGACGCCCAGGAAGGCGCGCATGCAATCCTCGATCTGCGCGGAGAGCCCATCCATCGCATCTCGCACCCAGAGGCGGACATCGGTCGCTACCTGGTCATTGCGGCTGCGGCCGGTGTGCAGGCGCTTGCCGGCCTCACCGATGCGTTCCGTCAGCCGGGCCTCGATATTGAGGTGGATGTCCTCCAGCGTGGTGTCGAAGGCGAATTTGCCGGCGGCGATCTCGTGGCCGATCTGTTCCAGGCCCCGCTCGATGGCCGCCAGGTCATCGGCCGAAATAATGTCGACCTGGGCGAGCATGCGGGCATGGGCCAGGCTTCCGCGAATGTCCTGACGCCACATCTTTCGGTCGAAACCGATCGAGGCATTGATCTCCGCCATGATGGCCGAGGGCCCCTCGGCGTAGCGGCCGCCCCACATCTGGTTTCCGGATTCAACGGTATTGGGTATGGACACTGGAATGATGAACCTTCTGGGCAGACGAACGGCGTTGGTTTTAGGCGTGGCGGCGCTGGCGCGTCCAGCATGGGGCGCGGGGGGGGGCGAGCGGCTGCGCGAGGGTGTTCGCCCGCTGCCCACCATCAGCTTCAACACCGCTGCGGGCGTGACCCAGGGGCTGGGCGATTTCGCCGGCCGCCCGCTGCTGATCAACCTTTGGGCCACCTGGTGCCCGCCTTGCGTGGCCGAGATGCCGTCGCTGGACCGCACCGCGGCGGCGCTGGCGTCGGATGGCTTCGCCGTGCTGCCGCTGTCATCGGACCGCGGCGGTGCCGCCCAGGTGCAGGCCTTCTATGAGCGCACCGGCGTGGCCAACCTGCCCGTGCTGCTCGACCCGCGGGGCGTGGCGGCACGTGCCCTGGGCGCGCGCGGCCTGCCCACCACCATCATCGTCAACCGCGCGGGGCAGGAGGTGGCAAGGCTGGAGGGCGAGGCCGTGTGGGACAGCCCGGCCATGCTGGCCACACTGCGCCGCCTGGCCGGCCCGACGCCGGAGGCCGCCACCCGCACCTGACAGCGCGGTCACGCCGGTGTAGGGCGTGCGGTGACACGGGGGGACAGCATGAAAATTCTGGTTCTGGGCGCGGGCGCGCTGGGCGGGTATTTCGGCGGAAGGCTGGCCCAGGCCGGCGGCGACGTGACCTTCCTGGTCCGGCCCGCGCGGGCGAAAAAACTGGCCGAGGAGGGCCTGCGCATCGCCAGCCCCTATGGCGATGCCACCCTGGCGGTGAAGACCGTCACGGCCGAAGCGCTGCGCCCGGGCTACGACATCGCCCTCTTCACCGCCAAGGCCTATGATTTGCGGGACGCCATCGCCGCGCTGCGCCCGGCCATGGATGGGCATATGGCGGTGCTGCCGGTGCTCAATGGCCTGGCGCATGTCGAGACACTGCAGGCCGCCTTCGGCGCCGCGAATGTGCTGGGCGGCCTGGCGAAAATCCAGGCCACGCTGAGGCCCGACGCGGTGGTGCAGCATTTCAACGACTGGCGCTGGCTCACCTTCGGTGAGCTCGCCGGCGGCACCTCGCCGCGTGTCGAGGCGCTGGCCGCCGCCTTCGCGCCCGCCATCGGCATGGTGGCCGAGGCGGTGCCCGATATCCGCCAGCGGATGTGGGAGAAGATGGTCCATCTCGGCACCTCCGCCATCTGCACCGTGCTGATGCGCGCGCCGGTGGGCGACATCGCCCGCGCGGCCGGCGGCGTGAATTTCATGCAGGGCGTGCTGCGCGCCAATGCCGCCATTGCGGCGGCGAATGGCCATCCGATGCCGGACGCCTTCATGGCGCAATACCTCGCCATGTTCAGCGAGCAGCAAAGCCTCTACGCCACGTCGATGCTGCGCGACATGGAGGGCGGCAAGCCCTGCGAGGGCGAACATATCCTGGGCCATCTCGCCGCCGAAGCGCTGCGTGCCGGCATCGCCAGCACGGCGCATGACCTGGCCCTGCTGCACGCCCGCGCCTATGAGAACCGCCGCATCGCGGGCCGCTTGTCCGTGGGCTGAACCCGGTCCAGGCTTCGCCGAAACGGAGGAAGCCCGATGAAGACCACCCGCCGCGCGGCATTCGCGCTACTCGCCACGCCCGCTCTGGCGCAAACGCGCTTCACCGCCCAGCGCCCGGTGCGCATCATCGTGCCCTATACGCCTGGCGGCGTCTCCGACATCACCGCGCGGCTGATTTCCGACCCTCTGGCGGCGGCCTGGGGCCAGCCGGTGGCGGTGGAAAACCGCGCCGGCGCCGATGGCGTGATCGGCACCGAGGCGCTGGCCCGCGCGGCGCCGGATGGGCATGCGCTGGCGCTGGTCTCGGTGGCCCATCCTGTAAACGCCGCCTTCTATCGGCTGCCCTTCGATACCATGGCCGATTTCACCTTTCTGACCATGGCGACCCGCACGCCGCTGGTGATCTGTGCCGGGCGGGGTTTTGCGCCCAATACGCCGGCGGAGCTGGTGGCCTTGGCCCGCACACGGGGGGCGGGCGCCATCAGCTTCGCGGGCTCGGGCGGCGTGGTGCGCCTGGCACCGCTGATGTTCGCCAGCCAGACCGGCATCGAGTTCAGCTACATCCCCTATCGCGGCAGCACCCAGGCGCATCCCGACCTGATCTCGGGCCGGGTGGACATCATGTTCGACACCGTGCCGGCGGCGCTGCCGCATATCCAGGCCGGCACGCTCAAGGCGCTCGCCACCACCGGCGCCACCCGCAGCGCGCAGCTGCCCGATGTGCCGACGGTGGCCGAAGCGCTGCTGCCCGGCTTCGAAGCCAGCACCTGGGGCATGGTGATGGGCCCGGCCCATATGGCCGAGGAGCTTGCCGCGACCCAGGCGCGCGACATCGCCGCCGCGCTGCGCAACCCCACCGTGCTGGACCGCCACCGCGTGCTGGGCGCCGAGGTGGTGAGCACCTCGCCCGCCGAAACCCGCGCCTTCGTGCAGGCCGAGTTGGCGAAATGGGGAGCGGCCGCGCGGCTCGCCGGCATCGAACCGCAGGCGGCGCGGTAGCCGCGGCGCCTGGGCCGCGCCATATGGGGCGGGTGATCGAACCCCTCGCCCTTTATATCCACTGGCCCTTCTGCGCCTCGAAATGCCCGTATTGCGACTTCAACTCGCATGTGCGCGAGGCCGGCGTGGACCATGCCCGCTTCGCGGCCGCCTTGCGGACGGAGCTGGCGCATGAGGCGGCCACGGTGGGGCGCAGGCCATTGGCCTCGATCTTCTTCGGCGGCGGCACCCCCAGCCTGATGCTGCCCGAGACGGTGGCGGCGTTGATCGCCGACGCCACGGCGCTGTTCGACCCGACACCCGATATCGAGATCACGCTGGAGGCCAACCCGACCAGCGTGGAGCTGGGCAAGCTGCGAGCCTTTCGCGAGGCGGGGGTGAACCGCGTCTCGCTGGGCGTGCAGGCCCTGTCGGAAGACGCTTTGCGCTTCCTCGGCCGCCGGCATGACGGAGCCGAGGCCATCGCCGCCCTCGAACTGGCGCGAAAAACCTTCCCCCGCGTCTCCTTCGACATGATCTATGCCCGCCCGGGCCAGGGCGAGGCGGCCTGGCGGGCCGAGTTGCGCCAGGCCCTGGCACTGGCCGCCGACCACCTCTCGCTCTACCAGCTCACCATCGAGCCCGGCACGCGCTTCGCCACCGAGCATGCCCGCGGCGCCTTCGCGCTGCCCGAGGGCGACGAGGCAGCCAGGCTCTACTTCGCCACGGCCGAGGAGGCGCAGCGTTTCGGCCTCGCGCCCTATGAGGTCTCGAACTACGCCCAGCCCGGCGCGGAAAGCCGGCACAACCTGGCGTATTGGCGCTATGGCGACTATCTCGGCATCGGCCCCGGCGCGCATCAGCGGCTGCTGCTGGAGGCTGGGATGCAGGCCAGCCGCCGCCATCGCGGCCCCGAGGAATGGGCAGCGCGGGTCGAGCGCGATGGCCATGGCGCCACCGGGCAGGAATGGCTGACCCCGCAGGACCGCGGGCGCGAGGCGCTGCTCATGGGGCTGCGGCTCGATGAGGGTGTCGACACCGATCGGATTGCCGCTCGCGCCGGCCTGCCCTTCGCGGCCACGGTGGATGCGGCCATGCTCGCCGCCTGCATCGATGAGGGCTATCTGGAGTGGCGCGGCCCGCGGTTGCGCGCCACCGGCGAGGGCCGGCTGCGGCTCGATGCCATGCTGCCGGTCCTGCTGCGCTGAAGTTCACCTGCGTTCACTTCGCGCGCCTCAGCCTCTGTTGAGATGAAAATTCACCGTCTCGGTGATCCCACCTCAACAGAGCATGCTCCAAGCCGTCAGGCCGCCTCTGTCACCCGCGAGTCCAGCCGGTAGCCGCCGCCCTCGGTCAGCAGCAGACGGGTGTCATTGGGGTTGGGCTCGATCTTCTGCCGCAGGCGATAGATGTGGGTTTCCAGCGTGTGGGTGGTGACCGCGCTGTTGTAGCCCCAGACCTCGTTCAGCAATGTCTGCCGCGGCACAGGTTTCCCTGCGGCCCGATAGAGAAATTTCAGGATCGCAGCCTCTTTTTCCGTTAGGCGAATTTTCCTTCCGCGACCGTTTTCCACCAACTGCTTGGACGCCGGACGGAAGAGATAGGGGCCCACGGTAAACACTGCGTGTTCGGAGCTGTCGAAGACCCGCAACTGGGCTCTTAGCCTCGCCAGCAATTCATTGAGACGGAATGGTTTGGCAATATAGTCGTTCGCGCCGCTGTCCAGGCCGCGCACCACATCCTGCTCGGCATCCGCGCCGGTGAGCATGATGATGGGCACCGAAACCCCAGACTTGCGCAGCTTGGCGCAGTATTCCCGCCCGTCGCAGTCCGGCAGGCCGATATCGAGCAGGATGGCGTCGAAACGCATCTCCTCACGCGCGAGAAGGCCGTCCGCCGCGGCGGCGCTCTCGGCCGCGACTGGCGTGAACTCGCCATCGATGGCCAATTGATCGAGCAGCGTATCGCGCACCGCCGCATCGTCATCGATGATCAGAACGGGCCGGGGAGTAGCCATGCCAACACCTCTTTGCAGGTTCGTAGCCGCGGCCCATGCCCCGATGGGTGGTGCCTATGGCCTGTCCTCACGGACTTAGCACCTATCCGCGCTGAGTGGTGAAGCGATTCGTGCATCCAATCGCGCGGTTGTGGAGTAACAATGTCGAGCCATGGACGGAAACGCAGGACACCCTACATGCGTTGCGGCCCCGCTCGCGCCACATTTGAGGCGTTGAGTCCTACCACGATGGAAATTGCCAGAATGACTCTCTCTTTTGTGAGCCTGCCCGAGACCGCTGTGACCGCCCCGGATGCCGGGGTTTTGGCCATGCGGTCGGTGCATCGCGCCATGGCGGATCTGCGGCGCGGCACGCCTGTGCTGATCGGCGGGCCGGAGGGCGCGCTCGTCATCGCCGCGGCCGAGACGGTGGGGGCCGAGGGCCTGCGCGAGCTCCGGGCCGTGGCCCTGGCCAACCCCGTGCTGCTGCTGGCACCGGTGCGCGCCGCCGCGGTGCTCGCCCGCCCCGTGCCACTGAGCGCGCCGGAAGAGGGTGCCGTCGCCATCAGCCTGCCCGATGGCCTGATGGCGCCCGAGCGGCTGCGTGGCCTGGCCGACCCCACCGCCGAATTGCTGCTGCCCGAGCAGCCCGAACGGGTGGCAGCCCCCGCCCTGGCCGCGCCGGCCCTGGCGCTGGCCAAGCTTGCACGTCTGCTGCCCGCACTCGTCGTGGCGCCGGCGCGCGAGGGCTTCGCCGCCGACCACCAGGGCCTGGCCCGCGTGGCGGCGGCCGATATCGCCGCCTACCCCCCAACCGCCGCCACCACCCTGCATCCGGTGGCCGAGGCGCGGGTGCCGCTGGAGAACGTGCCCGAGGCGCGCATCATCGCCTTCCGCGCCGCCGATGGCGGCATCGAGCACCTGGCCATCCTGGTGGGCGACCCGGTGGGCTTCGCGGCCGCCGGCGGCACGCCGCTGGCCCGCGCGCATAGCGAATGTTTCACCGGTGACCTGCTGGGTTCGCTGCGCTGCGATTGCGGCCCGCAGCTGCGCGGCGCGTTGCAGAAGATGGCCGAGCATGGCCATGGCGTGCTGCTCTATCTCGCGCAGGAGGGCCGCGGCATCGGCCTGGTGAACAAGCTGCGGGCGTATTCCCTGCAGGATCAGGGGCTGGACACGCTCGATGCCAATCGCGCGCTGGGCTATGGCGCGGACGAGCGCAATTTCCTGGTCGCCGCCGAAATGCTGCGCCAACTCGACATCCCCCGGGTGCAATTGCTGACCAACAACCCGGACAAGCTGGCCTCACTGGCGGCCTGCGGGATCGAGGTGGTCGGCCGAGTGGCGCATGAATTCGAGGGCAATGGCGTCAATGACGGCTACCTCGCCACCAAGGCCGAGCGCTTCGGCCACATGATCGGCGAGAAGGCCTGAACGACTTGGCGCCGGCCCTGATCGTCGAGGGGCTGCGCAAGCAATACCGCGCCGATGGCCCCTTCGCCGTGGATGGGCTGGATTTTACGCTCCCGCGCGGAGAAACCTGGGGGCTGCTCGGCGGCAATGGCGCCGGCAAGACCACGACCATCGCCATGCTGCTGGGGCTGCTGGTGCCGACCGAGGGAAGGATCATGGCTCTCGGCCATGACATGGCGACGGACCGCTTCGCCGACCTGGCACGGATGAATTTTTCCTCGCCCTATATCGCCCTGCCGCATCGCCTCAGCGTGGCCGAGAACCTGCGGATCTACGCCCATCTCTACAATGTGCCCAAACCCGGCCAGCGCATCGCCGAGCTGGCGGAAAGCCTGCAGCTCACCGATTTCATCGACCGCCCTGCGGGCGAGCTCTCGGCCGGCCAGAAGACCCGCGTGGCGCTGGCCAAGGCGCTGATCAACCGCCCCGACCTGCTGTTGCTGGATGAGCCCACCGCCAGCCTCGACCCCGATACCGGCGATTGGGTCCGGACATGGCTGGAGCGCTACCAGGCGGAGTCCGGCTGCGCCATCCTGCTCGCCAGCCACAACATGGCGGAGGTGGAGCGGCTCTGCGCGGAGGTGCTGATGCTCAAGCAGGGCCGGGTGGTCGATCGCGGATCGCCCTCCGAGCTGATCGCGCGCTTCGGCCGTGATGACCTGGAACAGGTGTTTCTGGACATCGCGCGCGGAACGGTGGCGGCATGAGCCCGGCGCTGCGCCGCGTCTGGGGCCTGGTGTATCGGCACCTCGCGCTCTATCGCCGCTCCCCGCCCCGGGTGATCGAGCTGATGTACTGGCCGATCCTGCAGATGGTCGTCTGGGGTTTCATCACCGCCTATCTCGCCGGCGTGCAGAACAACGTGGCCAGCGTGGGTGCGGGCATTCTGCTCGGCGGCGTGTTGCTGTGGGAGGCGGCGCTGCGCAGCCAGATGGGGTTTTCGATCTCCTTCCTGGAGGAGATCTGGTCGCGCAATCTCGGCCATATCTTCGTCTCGCCGCTGCGGCCGCATGAGCTGGTGGCGGGGCTGATGGTGATGAGCGTGCTGCGCGCCGCCATCGGCGTGGTGCCAGCGATGATCCTGGCCTGGCTGCTCTATGCCTTCAACATCCTCACCCTGGGGCCGGCGCTGGTGGGGTTTTTCGCCGCGCTCATCATGATGGGCTGGGCGGTGGCACTCGGCGTCACCTCGCTTATCCTGCGCTATGGCGCGGGGGCCGAGGCGCTGGCCTGGTCCGTGCTCTTCGGCATCACGCCCTTTGCCGCGGTGTTCTACCCCGTCAGCGTGCTGCCCGCCTGGCTGCAGCCGGTCGCCCTGGCCCTGCCGGCGGCGCATGTCTTCGAGGGCATGCGGGCTGCCCTGATCGAGCACCGCTTCGCCGCCGGCCACATGGTCGCCGCCTTCGCGCTGAACGCGGTGTGGCTGGCGGCGATGTGGGCGCTGTTCATGGGCCAGTTCCAGTCCGCCCGCGTACGCGGCGCCCTGCTCAACATCGGCGAGTAGGTCACCCGGGGGGCCTTGCCCTGGTCCGGTCACTGGGCTGATACGCCCCCATGCGCGTCATTTTCATGGGCAGTCCCGAATTCTCCGTCCCCGCCCTTCGCGCGCTGCATGGGCGCCATGAGGTCGTCTGCGTCTATGCCCAGCCGCCCAAGCCCGCCAACCGGGGGCAGCGCGAGACGCCCTGCCCGGTGCACCAGGCGGCGCTGGAGCTTGGCCTGCCCGTGCGCACCCCTGCCCGGGTGCGGCGCGACGCGGCCGAGCACGCCGCCTTCGCGGCACTCGCCGCCGATGTCGCCGTGGTGGCCGCCTATGGCCTGATCCTGCCGCTGGCGATGCTGGAGGCACCGCGGCTGGGCTGCCTGAACATCCATGCCTCGCTGCTGCCGCGCTGGCGTGGGGCGGCGCCCATTCACGCCGCCGTGCTGGCCGGCGACGCGCAGAGCGGCATCACCATCATGCGCATGGAGGAGGGGCTGGACACCGGCCCGATGCTCCTGCGCGAGGCCATGCCCCTGCACCCCCGCATCACCACGCCGGAGTTGCATGACGCGCTGAGCGCGATGGGCTCGCGCCTGATCCTGCGCGCGCTGGAGGAGCTGCCACCCCCCATCGCCCAGCCGGAGCATGGTGCGACCTATGCGGGGAAACTCAGCAAGGCCGATGGGCTGCTGGATTTCTCGCAGCCCGCCGAGGCCTTGGAACGCCGGGTGCGCGCCATGAACCCATGGCCTGGCGCCTATTTCCCGCTGGGGGCCGAGAATATCCGCGTGCTCGACGCCATGGCGGAGGCCGGCAGCGCTGCCCCCGGGGTACAGATGGCCCCCGGGCTGATCGCCTGTGGCGAGGGCGCATTGCGGCTGCTCCGCCTGCAGCGCCCCGGCCGGGCCGCCATGCCGGCGGCCGACTTCCTGCGCGGCACGGCGCTGCCCGAACAACTCTGATGCCGCGCTACGCCCTGCTGCTGGAATATGATGGTGCGGCCTTTCAGGGCTGGCAGCGCCAATCCAATGGCCCCTCGGTGCAGCAGGTGCTGGAGGAGCACGCGGCAGCGCTGAATGGCGGCGAGAATGCGGTGGCGGTGGCCGCCGGCCGCACCGATTCGGGCGTGCATGCGCTCGGCCAGGTGGCGGAGATCACCCTTTCGGCGGTGCTGACGCCGGACAAGCTGCGCATGGCGCTGAATTTTCATCTGCGCCCCTGGCCGGTGGTGGTGCTGGCGGCGGCGATGGCGCCCCAGGGCTGGTCGCCAAGGTTTTCCGCGACACAACGGGGCTACCGCTACCGCATCCTCAACCGCGCCACGCGGCCGGCGCTGGATGCGGGGCGTGTCTGGCACATCCCGCACGCGCTGGACGCTGCGGCGATGCACCGCGCGGCGCAGGGCCTGATGGGACGGCATGATTTCTCCGCCTATCGGGCGGCGAGCTGCCAGGCGGCCTCGCCGGTGCGGACCATGGAGCGACTGGATGTGACGCGTGAGGGCGATGAGGTGATCATCGAGGCCGAGGCGCGCAGCTTTCTCCATCACCAGATCCGCAACCTCGCCGGCACGCTGGCCGAGGTGGGCCGCGGTCGCCGCTCCGAGGCCTGGCCGCGCGAGGTGCTGGACAGCCGCGACCGCGCCCAGGCCGGCCAGACCGCCCCGCCGGATGGGCTGTGTTTCATGTGGGTGCGCTACGATTTGCCGCCGGATTGGGTGTGAGGGGCCGCGGGAGATCGGGGGTGGGCAGCGCAATCGGCTCCGGGAATGGCATTGCTGGGCTTCAGCCTCGGATCCTGCCAAACCCTCCCGGCAGGCGGCGGAACACCTTTGAGTTTCGAGCTTTGGCAATAATGATGGCGTCTTGATTCGTTCCAATCGCTGCTTGGACCGGAGCTGGCGCCGTGACCGGCCGGCTATTTCAAGCCGGTCACCACGATGCTAACCACCAAGCAACATCAACACGTGGATAAGGTGGCCATGATCTCGACGCATCGGCGCGACGCCACCGGCGGCCATCCCCTTCCCAATCGTCCCGGCTACCGCCCGGCATGAGCCTGGCCGATCACGCCTGGTTCGCCACCGCCGAGGCTGCCGCCCAGCGCCAGGATTGGGCGGAAGCGGTGCGCATCATCGAGGCGCATCGCCCTCAATGGCCGGAGGAGCCGGAATTCCTGCTCGCCGCCGCACGCTGGCTGCGCATGGCGGCCCAGGGCGATCGTGCGAATGAGACCCTGCTGCGCGCCGCAGCCGTCGAGGACAGCTTCGGCATCGCCGAGGAAGCCCGCATCCTCGAGATCGTGCCCGACCGGCAACTGCCGCCGCCGCATCGCGCGACCATTCTGCTCGATATCCAGGACCTGCTGCAGTTCCTGCACGAGACCGGCAACATCTCCGGCATCCAGCGCGTGCAGCTCGGCATCATTGCCGCCGTGCTGCAGGGCCAGGCGGGGCGGCATGGCGCGGATAGCATCGCGGTGTTCCCGGCGCTGGCGCATGGCTCGCTCTTCGCCCCCCGGGAGGAGGACATGCAGGCGCTGCTGGCCTATTGCATGGGCGGCAGGCGGGATGTGGCGCTGGCGCGCCCCCTGGTCGAGCGGTTGCGCGCCCGGGCGCTGCGCATCACCCCCGCATCCGGTTCGGCCTTCATCGTGCTGGGGGCGCATTGGTTCTTCGCCGGCGCGCCGCGTTTCTACGCCCGCCTGCACCAGCAGGGCGTGCGGCTGGGCGTGCTGATCTACGACATGTTCCCGGCCACCCACCCGGAATACACCACCACCGACACGACATCCTTCTTCAACCAGAGCCTGAATGAGGGCCTGTTCTTCTGGGATTTCGCCTTCGCCATCTCGGAATACTCGGCCCGTGGCTTCCGCCGTGTCGCCGCCGAGCGCGGCTATCCCGCGATCGAGACGGTGGCCATTCCGCTCGCCCACAGCTTCGGCCTGGAACGCGCCCCCCGCCCGGCCTGGCTGCGCGACTGGCCGGCGGCACTCGGTGACCTCGAGGGGCGGGACTACATCCTCGCCGTCTCCACCATCGAGGCGCGCAAGAACCACCAGCTCCTGTTCCACGCCTGGGCGCGGATGATCGAGGAGGGCGACAATCCACCGCCACTCGTCCTTGTCGGCCGCCCGGGCTGGCGGGTGGGCGATTTCATGGGGCAGCTGGATGCCACGCGCTACCTCAATGGCCGCATCCTGATCGTCCATGGCCTGTCGGATGCGGATCTGGAGGCGGTCTATCGCGGCTGCCTTTTCACCGTCATGCCCAGCTTCGCCGAGGGCTGGGGCCTGGCGGTGGGCGAAAGCCTGTCCTTCGGCCGCGCCTGCATCGCCGCCAATACCTCCGCCCTGCCCGAGGTGGGCGGCGACCTCGTGACCTATGCCGATCCCCTGAACGTCCCCGAATGGGTCGCCGCCATCCGCGGCTGGCTGCAGGACCGGCCGGCGCTGGCCGCCATGCAGGCTCGCATCGCCCGCGAATTCACCCCCCGCCAATGGCCCGAAGTCGCCCGCCACATGCTCGATGAGACGGCGCGGCTGCGAGCCCTGCCGCCACGGCGGACTGACATCCCAACAGAACCACTGCGCCTGGAACTCGGCCAGGAGAATGCCATCGGCATCGCCGTGGCCGCCCGCGGCAGCGATGCGGATGGCGCCCGGCTGGCCCTGTCCCAGGCGGTATCGCTGGAAAGCGGCTGGTATCCCTCCGAGGCCGGCTGCACCTGGATGCGCGGCCGCTTCGCCCGCCTGTTGGTGGCCACCGACGCACCCCCGGGCAGCGCGGTCAGCGCCACGCTGCGCCTGGGCACCCCGGGCTGGCCGATGAACAACCGGGTGAGCCTGGTGATCGAAGGCGGCCCGGCCACCTCCCATACCGTGCCGCAACACGGCCCGTTCGAGATCAGCGCGACCGGCCGGGTGGATGAGCGCGGCATGCTGCGGCTGCGACTGGAGCTCGCGCGCCCCGGCGAGCAGCATGGTGGCGACATGCGCCAGCTCTGCATCTCGCTGCAGCACATCACCCTCGCCGCGGCCGACGACGTATCCCTGGCGCCGCCCGCGCCCCCGCCGGAGAAGCCGGCGGCGGAGCCGCAGCCCACGCCCAGCCCCCCTGAACGCCGCGCCCTGCCCCGCCTCCGCCTGCCCGGCCTCGCCTTGCTCGATCCCGGGCGCCGGCTACTGCAACAGGCCAATGAGGCCCGCGATTCCGGCAATTGGTCGGAGGCGGCGCGGTTCTACACCGCCTATCTGGAACGCCGGCCGAATGCGGCGGCGATCCTGGTGCAGCGCGGCAATATGCGCAGCATGGCCGGCGACCATGCCGGCGCGATCGAGGACCTCACCCGCGCGCGGGAGCTGGGCGATGCGAATGCCGCCACCATGCTCACCCATGCCCAGGAGCGCGCACTGCTGGCCGCCCCTCCGGTGGGACCTCGCATCATGGTCGATCTCTCTGCGCTGCTGGCCCCGCCGCCCGGCGCGCCGCCGCTGCCGCTGCTGGGCCATGGCCTGACCGAAAGCGGCTGGGCGGCGCGGCAATGGCGCCTTGGCCTCGCCCAATCCCTTGCAGCGCGGCCGGAGGGACAGGTCGGCTTCCTGCTGTTCGACCAGGCCGAGGGGCAGCTGCGGCGCCTGCCGCATGCCGCGGCCCGCTCGCTGCTGGCCGCCCCACCGGCCCGGCAGCGCGAGATCCTGGCGGAACTGGCCGAGGGCCTGGCCATCGCCGCACCCGGCGCCGGCGACAGGCTGCTGGTGCTGGGCCTGGGGCGGTCGCAGGTGCCGCTGGCCGCCGCGCGGGGCCGCGGCGCCCGCGTCACTCTGGTGCTGGCCGAGCCGGCGGCGCTGACCATGCCGCACCGCGTGGCCCCCGATCAGGCGTCGGCGGTGCAGGCCGGGCTGCTGGGCGGGCACGCAGCCTTGGACGGGCTGCTGCTCGCCATGCCCGATCCCGGGGCTGCGGCGGCGCTGGCGGCGGCCGGTCGACCGGGGCTGCGCCACGCCGCGCTGCCCCTGCCCGGCCCTTTGCCCGCCCCCCTGACCGCCGCCCTGACCACCGCCCTGCCCGCCGCCCTCCCCGCCCCTTTGGGCGAGGGCCCGGTATCCGCGCCCCCCGTCCGCTACATCCTGGCCGATGGGGCGCCGGCCTGGCTTCAGGAGGCCTGGATGCTGCTGCGCGCCAGCCGGGCCGACCTGCCGGCCCTGCTCGGCCTGAGCGGCCCGCTTCCCGCCATCGGCATGGCCGATGCGGCGGAACACGGCAGCACGGAGAGGTTGATCGAGGGCGCGCAATTCCTGCTCGCCACCGCCATGGATGGTAGCTGGCCGGCGCTGCCGCTGGCCGCTGCACGGGCCCGCCGCGCCTGCCTCGTGGTGGGCGAGGCCCATGGGTTGGACCCGCTGGACAGCCGCGCCACCGCCCAGGCCATCGCCGCCCTGCTGGAACCCAATGCGCGCGCGGCCCGCGTCATCGCACAGGACCTCGCCATGGCCGCGCAACCCTCGCGCCCCGGCGGCTGGGACGCCGTGGGCATGGCGGCGCTGGCCTTCGATGACCCGCTGACCGCCGACACCGGCCCTGCCGCCACCGCCGCCGCGCCGCCATCCGCCCCACCCGTGGCACCCCATGCCGGACCCCAGCAGCGCTGGGCCCTGGCCGCCAGCCGTGGCGACAGCGGGCGCGCGGCATGAGGCTGCTGCTCGACCTGCAGGGCGCCCAGGGCGGCAGCCGGCATTCCGGCCTGGGCCGCTATTCGCTTGAGTTCGCCCGCGCCCTGGCCGCCGGCCGCGGCGGGCATGATGTGCTGCTGCTGCTCAATGCCGCCCGAACCGCCTCCGCCGCCGCGCTTGAGGCGGAATTCGCCCCTGTGCTGGGTGCGGCCAATATTCACCGCTTCACGCCCCCCGAGGGCTGCGCCGCGGGCAGCGATCCGCACCACCCGCTGCGCCGCCTGGCGGAGCAGATCCGCGCCCAGGCCATCCTCGCCCTCGCGCCCGACATGGTCCATCTCGGCAGCGTCTTCGAGGGCTGGAACGACACGCTGGTGACGAATTGGCCGGCGGCACTGCCACGGCCTCGCCATGTCGCCACGCTGCACGACCTGATCCCGCTGACCCGCCGGGGCGAGTATCTGGAGGGCCCCTGGCGCGATGCCGGGCTGGTGCCGTGGTACATGCGCCAGCTGCTGGAGCTGCGCGGGATGGACGGGCTGCTGTGCAATTCCGAGGCGACGCGGCGCGAGGGCCTCGTCCATCTCGACATGGCGCCGGAGCAGCTTGTCACCGTGGGCGGCGGCGTGGGCGCGCAGTTCTTCGCCGCATCGCCCGGGCCGGCGCCGGTGGCGGGGCGCTACATCCTCTGCCTCGGCCTCAACGACATCCGCAAGAACGAGGCGCGGCTGATCGCCGCCATGGGCCTGCTGCCGCCCGGCCTGCGGGAGGGGCTGCGGCTGGTCGTCACCGGTTCGATCCCCGCCGGTCATCTCGAGCGCCTGGCGCGCGAGGCAGGGCTGGCCGAGGGCACCATCCTGCATCTCGGCATGGTCGAGGACGCGGTGCTGCCGGCGCTCTACGCCCATGCGGCACTCTTCGTGCTGCCTTCCCTGGCCGAGGGTTTCGGCCTGCCGCTGGCGGAGGCCATGGCGGCGGGCGCGCCCTTCGCCGCCAGCCGCGCCGGCGCGCTGCCCGAGGTGGCGGGGCGTGACGATGTGCTGTTCGACCCGCTCGATACCGCCGATATGGCGGCGGTGATCGGCCGCGTGCTGGGCGATGCGGCGCTGGCCGAAGACCTCCGCCGCTGGGGCCCGGACCAGGCGGCGCGGCACAGCTGGTCGGCCTGCGCGGTGGCGGGATGGGCGGCGCTGGAGCGCTGGGCGGGTCCAGCGCGCGCCGCCCTGCCACCCCTCGTCGTCACCGGCCCGCTGCCGCCGCAGCCCAGCGGCATCGCCGACTATAGCGCCGAATTGCTGCCGGCGCTGGCGGCGCATTACAACATCACCCTGGTCAGCGAGAGCCGGCCGATGGAGGGCATCGCCGCCGGCTTCCCCTGGATGGCGCCCACCGCGTTGGCGGCGGCGCCACATGGCACGCCGCGGCTGCTGCACCAGCTCGGCAACAGTGCCCTGCATCATTTCCAGCACCAGGGGCTGCTGCCGCTGCGCCCGGCGGTGTCGGTGCTGCATGACATCGCGATGCCGGAGTACCGCCGCTGGGCGGCCAAGGCAGCGCCCGAGCCGCAGGCCGCGTTGCTGGGCGCGATCTACGCCAATCACGGCTATCCCGCGCTGCTGGCCGCACTCGGCGATGACGCCGACGCGGTGGCGGCCTCGCTGTCGATGTCGGCGGAGGTGGTGGAGGGGAGCATGGCCACCATCGTGCATTCCGAGGCGGCGAGGGGGATGTTGCGGGAGACCCATGGCGCGGGGCTGCTGCGCGATGTCCATGTCGTGCCGCATCTGCGCCGGCCCGCGGCGCTGCCCGAGCGCGCGGCGGCGCGGGCGCGGCTGGGCCTGGCGGCCGACCAGCTCGTTGTCGCGAGCTTCGGCGCCTGCGTGCCGAAGAAGCTGCCGCTCAGGCTGATCGAGGCCTTCGCCCAGGCCGACCTGCCGCAGGAAGCGATCCTGGTTTTCGTCGGCGAAGCCCAGCCGGGGCTCGAGGACGTCATGCAGGCCACCGCGCGGGCCCAGGGGTTGAGCATGGGGCTGGGCGGGCAGACCAGCCGGCCCGTGCGGCTGACCGGCGGCATTTCGCGCGCGGGTTACGAGGATTGGCTGGCGGCGGCCGATGTCGCGGTGCAGCTGCGCGGCCGGCATCAGGGCGAGACCAGCGGCGCTGTGATCGATGCGCTCTCGGCCGGGCTGCCCTGCATCGTCAATGCGAAGGGCAGCATGGCCGAATTGCCGCCAGGGTCGACGCTGCGGCTGGAGGAGAATTTCACCGATGCCGCGCTGATCCTGGCGCTGGCGGCGCTGGCGGCGGACCCTGCGCGGCGGCGGGCGCTGGGGACGGTCGGGCAAGGTTTCGTTGCGGCCGAGCTGGGGCCCGCGGTGATCGCGCGGCGCTATCGGGCGGTGATCGAGGCCGCGCATGCCGCGGCGCCCGCGCTGGCGGTGCTGGCCGAGGCCGCGGTTCTGCCGGCACTGCCACAGGACGAGGCCCTGGCCCTGGGCAGCGCGCTGGCGCAGAGCTTTCCGGCGCCGCGCCAGGCCCGCGCCTGGATCACCCGGGGCGTGGGCTGGAACCGGTCGGATTTCGAGGATTATCGCGGAGCCCTGCGGCCGGAGCCGGCGCGGCTGGAGGCCGACCATTGGCTGAGCGACCACGCCGGCCTGGCACAGGCGCTGGCGCTGGGCCGCCCGGCGGCCCCCGATGCGGCGCTGCGGCTGCAGCCCGGCGATGTGGTGGTGTGCGACGCCGACCCAGGGATGTTGCCGGCGGGCGTGACGTGGATGACGCCCGGGGACATGGCTGGTCGATAACCGCTGGGTAGAGCCTGGGCAGACGCCGAGGGCGGCGTTGGCCCTACTCGCTGGGCGTCAGGCTCTTGATCAGGTCGAAGACGCGCTTGCGCACCGAGGGGTCGGTGATCCGGTAATAGGCGCGGACGAGTTCAAGGGTTTCGCGGCGGTGCAGCGTGTCGTCCTCGAAGCCTTCCTGGCCTTCGGCGAAGCCGGCCATCCGCCGGGTCACAGCCATGGAGCCACCCATGGAGTCGGGCATGTCATCAAAGAAGAAGCCGATGGGCACATCGAGCACGCGCGCGAGGTCGAAGAGCCGCGACGCACCAATTCGGTTTACGCCGCGCTCATACTTCTGCACTTGCTGAAAGGTCAGGCCCAGGGCCTCACCCAACCGCTCCTGGCTCATTCCGAGAAGCGTGCGCCGGAGCCGGACGCGGCCACCGACATGGACGTCGATGGGGCTGGGCCGGTGCTCTTTCTCGCTTCGCTCTACCGTCTCTTCACTGGGCATTAATTGCTTCATCCGCTGTCGCTTCGTGGCTCTAAGCCACCCCCTGAGAAGGTACACGTTTTCGTGAGCTGTGTCCGCACGCTTACCCTCAGGCAAACTCTGGCCTTCTGCCCATTCAAAAATCTTTAAGGTATCGGTCGGTTGTCGTCAATATTTTTGAGAAGTCTAAATTTTAGCGTCGAAAATTCATATACTTCGTGCCGTGCGCCGCCTTGATTCGCTCATAAGTAGCGCAGTGATAACCAATAATCCAGAAATCCAAAGCCCGAATCGCGAGAACAGCGTCGGTGCCATCGGGGGCGGTAGCCATTCCGCGAAGGTGCCGGTCGCGCCGGTCCCGACCCGACCCAGCAGCCGCCCATGCGCATCAAACACCGCCGAGATCCCGGTCTGCGCCACGCGCACCATGGGCAGCCCCTCCTCCACCGCCCGCAGCCGCGCGCTGGCGAGGTGCTGGAACGGCCCGGCGGAGACCCCGAACCAGGCATCATTGGTCACATTCAGCAGCCAGGCCGGGCGCTCGGCGCCGACCACCCGGCCAGGGAAGATCACCTCATAGCAGATCAGCGGGCTGAAGGGCGGAATGCCAGGAATGCTGATCGTGGTGGGGCCGGGCCCCGCGGTGAAATCCATCCCCCCGGTGACCATGCGGATGGGCAGCAGCCCGCCCAGCGGCATGTATTCGCCGAAAGGCACGAGATGCGCCTTGTCGAAGACAGTGAGTAGCCCCGCCTCAGGCCCCACGCCGACCAGGGAATTGTAGATCCGCGCCAGCCGTCCATCGGCGCCCCAATCCGCCCGCACCGTGCCGGCCAGCAGCACGCCATTGGGCGGCAGGGCGGCCGCGATGACGCGGCGCGCCTGTTCATCCTGCGCCAGCAGATAGGGGCTCGCCGTCTCCGGCCAGATCACCACGATGCGGGCATTGGGGTGGGCCTCATGCGCCGCCCGCCCGGCCAGTTCGGTGAGCGCGAGGTAGCGCTGGAAGATCGGCAGCCGCTGGTCCTCCTGCCATTTCAGGTCCTGCGCCACATTGCCCTGCACCAGGATCAGGCGGGTCTCCTCCGCCGGCGGCATGCCGCCCGAGAGGCGCCAGATGCCAAACCCCATCCAGGCCGCCAGCATCGCCGCCCCCAGCCCCATCCAGCGCCAGTCCCGCAGCGCCGGCAGGCAGGCGATGAAGACCGTCAGCAGCGACAGCCCATGCACCCCCAGCACAGCGGCCGGCTGCAACGGCAGGGCGGAGAAGGCCCAGACCGTACCGATCAGATTCCAGGGGAAGCCGGTGAACAACACGCCGCGCAGCATCTCGCCCAGCACCCAGGCGCCCGAGAAGGCCATCACCCGCCGCCAGCCCGGCGGCGCCCGCCAGGCCGCCAACGCCGGCAGCGCGCTGAACAGCGCGAGCGGCACCGCGATGCCCGGTGCGGCCACCGGCACCAGCCACCACCACCGCGCCAGGTCGGTGAACAGCGCATGCGTCACCCAATAGGTGCCGACGATGTGGTGCCCCCAGCCGAAAGCGAGCCCAAGGACCACGGCCGCGCGCCAGCCCTTCGCCGCCCCCAGCAACCCCAGGAAGGCCGGCAGCGTGAGCAACAGGACCGGTACGGCATGCAGCGGCGGCAGGGACAGCGCACTGGCCGCACCCAGGCCCAGCGCCGCGACAGCGGGCTTGATGGTCAGGCTCTTCAGGCGGGCGAGAAGCGCTTTCACACCACAGGGGCTAGCCCGCCGCCCGCCGCGCCGCAACCTCGGCCGCGTGTCGGTGGTCTATTCCGCCGCGGCCTTGGCACCCGGCACGGGCCTGCGCACCCGCAGCTTGCGGATGCGCCTCCCATCGGCCTCCAGCACCCTGAACTCGAGGCCCGAGGCATGGCTGAACAATTCACCCCGCGCCGGCACCCGGCCCGCCAGGGTGAAAACGAGGCCGCCCATGGTGTCGATATCGGCGCCGCGCTCTTCCTCGGTCAGCACCTGTCCCATCCGGGCCTCGAATTCCTCCACCGGGGTGCGGGCGTCGAGGTCCATGCTGCCATCGGGGCGTTCGACCATGCGCGGGCCGTTCACCTCGTCATGCTCATCGGCGATGTCGCCCACGATGGTCTCGACCAGGTCCTCGATGGTGACGAGGCCGTCGATGCCGCCATACTCATCCACCACCAGGGCGAGGTGCAGCCGTGCCTCACGCATGCGCAGCAGCAGGTCCAGCACCGGCACCGAGGGCACGACGAGCAGCGGCTTGCGCAGGATGGAGCGCATCGAGAAAGGCTCGGGGCGGCCGACAGCGCCGATGATGTCCTTGATATGGACCATGCCCAGGATGTCATCGAGCTGGCCGGTATAGACGGGGTAGCGCGAATGCCCCTCGCGCTGGATTTCCGCCATCGCCTCGTCCAGCGTCAGGTTATCGCGCAGCGCCACGATGTCGGCGCGCGGGATCATCACATCGACGGCGGTGATGCCGCGCAGCTTCAGCACATTGGTCAGCAGCGCACGCTCGGCGAGGTCGAGTTCCGGCGCATCGGCCGGCGTCGTGTCGGTGGGGCGCTCGATCAGCTCCTCCATCCGGTCGCGCACGGATTCATGCGGCCGGCGCCGCAGCCGGCCGGCGATGCGGTGCAGCCAGGGTTTTTCACCCGAGTCGCTCATGCCGCGCGCCCCCGGCCGGGATTCCATGGGTTGGGCAGGCGCAGGCGATGCATGGCGCGGGCCTCGGCCTGCTCCATGCGCCGCGCCTCGCCGGCCTCATGATGGTCATGGCCGAAGAGGTGCAGCGTGCCATGGGCCACGAGATGGGCGGCATGGACACGCGCGTGGCGCCCCTCGGCCCGGGCCTCGCGCCGCACGGTCTGCAGCGAGAGCGCGATGTCGCCCGAGCCAGGCTCATGGCCCGGAAAGCTCAGCACATTGGTGGGTTTCTCTTTTCCGCGGTGCTGCGTGTTCAGCGCCTTGAGCGTGCGGTCATCGGCCAGCAGCACAGTGATGTGGCCGGCCACACCCGCCTCGCAGGCGGCACGCACGGCGCGTTCGGCAAGACGTTCGGGCAGCACGCCGCGCCACCCCGGCGCGGCCACAATGACTTCGACAGAGGGCCGCTTTTCTGCCGTGTGCCGACCGTTCGATAGTGAAAGCGGCACACGCGATCGGCCCTCCGAGAGACTACTTCGGTCCGGCATCGGCTCCGTTCCAGTTGCGTTTGCGCGGCGCCGCCTCGGCATCCGCGCGGCTGTAGGCGGCCACTATCCGCCCCACCAACGGGTGGCGCACCACATCGGTATCGGCGAATCGCATGAAGCCGATGCCGGGCACCCCCTCCAGGATCCTCGCCGCCTCCACCAGGCCCGAGGGCTGGCCGGCCGGCAGGTCGATCTGGGTGGGATCACCCGTCACCACCATCCGGCTGCCCTCGCCCAGGCGGGTGAGGAACATCTTCATCTGTGCAGGCGTGGTGTTCTGCGCCTCGTCGAGAATGGCGAAGCAATGGGCAAGCGTGCGCCCCCGCATGAAGGCAAGCGGTGCGATCTCGATTTCGCCGGCGGTCATCCGGCGTGCCAATTGGTCTCCAGGGAGCATGTCGTTCAGCGCGTCATAGAGCGGACGGAGATAGGGGTCCACCTTCTCCTTCATGTCGCCAGGCAGGAAGCCCAGCCGCTCGCCCGCCTCGACCGCGGGGCGGGAGAGCACGATGCGCTCCACCTGCCCGCTCAGCAGCAGGGCCACGCCCTGCGCCACCGCCAGATAGGTCTTGCCGGTGCCGGCCGGGCCCAGGCCGAAGCTGATCTCGTGCTTGGACAGGATTTCCATATAGGCCGCCTGGGCCGGGCTGCGCGGCGCGATGGCACCCTTGCGGGTGCGGATCTGCGGCAGGTCGCGAAGGGGAAGGCGCGGTTCGGCATCGCCCTCCGCCGCCGCCGCCTGCATGCCGCCCTGGGCCATGCGGATCGCCGCTTCCACCAGCGCGATGGTGCAGCCATCGCCGCGCTCCAGCCCCCGCCAGAGGCTGCGCAGCGCCCCCTCGGCCACCTGGGTGCGTTCGGCGGTGCCCGAGATGGTCAATCGGTTCCCGCGTGATGCCAATCGCACCCCCGCCTGTTTCTCCAACAGGCTGAGATGCCTGTCGAATTCGCCGAAGAGCTGCGCCAGCAGCACATTGTCGTCGAACTGGAGCGTGACCGACCGGCTTTCGCTGGAGGGTGGGGAGGGCGCGCGGGCAGCGAGGATCGTGTTCAAGCGGCGTGTTTCTCCGACGGGTGTTGTTGAGGTTCCTTGAGAACGCAATGGAGTGAATTGGCGGAGGCACCGATGGCCTCCACCCGCACGACCTGCCCGGTGAGTGCCTCCGGGCCTTCGGCATGCACGGCCTGAAGCCAGGGCGAGCGGCCGGCGATCTGCCCGGGATGCCGTCCGGGGCCGGTGATGAGCACGTCGAATTCGACGCCGATGCGCGAAGTGTTGAAAGCCACCTGCTGCTCGAACATCAGCGCCTGCAATTCGCGCAGCCGCTCATCCTTCACCGCCTCCTTCACCTGATGCCCCATCTTGGCCGCAGGGGTGCCGGGGCGGGGTGAATATTTGAAGGTATAGGCGCTGGCGAAGCCGATTTCGCGCACCAGGGCGAGCGTCGCGGCATGGTCGGCATCGCTCTCGCCGGGATGGCCCACGATGAAGTCGGAGCTGAGTGCCAGATCTGGCCGGGCCTGGCGCAGGCGTTCCACGGTGCGGCGGAAATCATCGGCGGTGTGGCCGCGGTTCATCGCCGCCAGCACCCCATCGGCGCCGCTCTGCACCGGCAGATGCAGCATCGGCATCAGCTGGGGCAGGTCGCCATGGGCGGCGATCAGCGCGTCATCCATGTCGCGCGGGTGCGAAGTCATGTAGCGCAGCCGGGCCAGGCCGGGGATCTCGGCCAGCTGGTAGAGCAATGCCGCCAGCGAACCTGCGCCCTCGCCATGATAGGCGTTGACGTTCTGCCCGAGCAGCGTGATCTCCCGCGTTCCCTGCGCCACCAGCCCACGTGCCTCGGCCAAGACCGCGGCGGCGGGCCGGGAGGTTTCGGCACCCCGGGTATAGGGCACCACGCAGAAGGCGCAGAACTTGTCGCAGCCCTCCTGCACCGTCAGGAACGCCGTCACCCCCTGGGCGGGTCGTACCGCCGGCAGATGGTCGAACTTCGATTCCTCAGGGAAATCGGTGTCGAGCACGAGGCCGCCGGCGCGGCTGGCGCGGGCCACCATCTCGGGCAGGCGATGGATGGTCTGCGGCCCCAGCACCAGGTCGACATAGGGCGCGCGATGGGCGATCTCCGCCCCCTCGGCCTGTGCCACGCAGCCCGCCACGGCCAGCACGGTGGCCTGGCCCGCCTCGGCTCGGGCATCCTTCACCACGCGCAGCCGGCCCAGCTCGGAATAGAGCTTGTCCGCCGCCTTTTCGCGGATGTGGCAGGTGTTGAGGATGACCATGTCGGCCTCCTCAGGCACCGTGGTGGCGGAAAAGCCCAGCGGCGCCAGCACCTCGGCCATGCGCTCGCTGTCATAGACATTCATCTGGCAGCCCCAGGTGCGGATCAGCAGCCGCTTGGTCCCGGCGCTCATGCCTCGTGGTTCGTCATGCAGAAAATTGCTCCCAGCATCGCATCGCGGCGATCCTGTAGCACATGCGACGGCCAGGAGAGGTGTTCAAGCGTTGGCGAATCTCGCGTTCGGGTGTGTTTCGCCAACCTTCCGCGTCGGGATCGCGTCGGTCAAGTTTTGCGTGATGAAGATATGCCGGCCGGCGGCGGGCCCAGGGTCGGGCATATGGGCGTATTGCGGAGCGGGCATGGGGGCGGCCCCAGGGGCTGGCAGGGGCACGGCAGGGCGGTTCTGCCGCAGGGCGGCGGCGGAGGTGGCGATGATGCGCGCGGCCTCGGCCGCCAAATGCTTGCGGTCGGGCAGCAGGGCGGGATCGAAGGCCTCGTGGAAGACCACGGTGGCGCGCGCACCCCGGCGGCGCAGCAGGCGCCACAGATGCGTCATGGGCTGCATGTCGCCATACCAGGCGAAGACCGGCCGGTCGCGCCGGCAGGTCGGCAGCCAGCCCATCCGGTCATAGACGATGGTCACGGGCTGCACCCGCGCGGCATGGTCGGCCGCCGCGAAGAAGCTGGTGCGGAAGGGCAGCACGCGGGTGCCGTCGCTCGTCGTGCCCTCGGGGAAGAGCACCAGGCCATGGCCGGCTCGCAGGCTCTCGGCCATCGCCTGCGCCTCATCGATCGTGCCCGCGCGCTTGCGGCTGACGAAGATGGTGCCGCCCAACCGGGCGAAGAGGCCGAAGAGCGGCCAATGCGCGAGCTCGGCCTTGGAGACGAAGCGGGTATCGACCTGGGCCATCAGCACCGGGATATCCAGCCAGGAGCAGTGGTTGGAGACATAAAGCGTGGCCCCGCCCGCCGGCTGCCCCACCACCTGCAGCCGCATGCCGACCAGCCAGCACTGGATATGCCCGAAACCGCGAATGCCCCAGGCCTGCAAGCGGCGCGGCAGGACCGAGAGCACCAATTGCACCGGGATCGCCAGCACGGTGACGATGATGACGGCCGCGAAGCGCAGCAGCGCGCGCAGCCCACCCCCGGCCGGGCCTTCCTCCAGCACGCCGGGGCGGGCGGTGCCGGGCAGCCGGGCGCGCAATCGCAGCGGTGCCGTGCGGGCGAGGCGGCGGGGTTTCGGGCCGGCACTGACGGCTTCTGACATGATCCGGATTCGTCCAATGGCCAGTGCTGGCTACCGGCGAATCGATGACGCTGGCGTGACGGACGAAAGAAGCCTGAATGACGGCTGCGCGGCGCCGCGATGTCAGCTCGATCGGCGCGCCGGGGCCGCCAACGGCAGGGCCGGGCGGTTCTGCCGCAGCGCCGCAGCACTCATCGAAACGATGCGCCCCACCTCCACCGCCATGGTCTTGCGGTTGGGCAGATGGGCAGGCGGGAAGGCCTCGTGCAGCACCACAGTGGCGCGGATGCTGGAACCGCGCAGCAGGCGCCAGGCATGGCTCGCCGTCTCCATGTCGCCATACCAGGCGGTGATCGGCCGGTCGCGCCGGCAGGCAGGCAGGCCGCCCGAGCGGTCATAGACGACGGTGAGCGGCTGGACCCGTGCGGCATCACCGGCCACCGCGAAGAAGCTGCTGCGAAAGGGCAGCACCCGCGCGCCGTCGGAGGTAGTGCCCTCGGGGAAGAGGATCAGGCTTTCGCCACCGCGCAGCCGTTCGGAGAGCTCTCGCGCCTCTGCCCCCGTGCGGCCGCGCTCGCGGCTGACGAAGACCGAGCGGCCGAGCTTGGCGACCCAGCCCAGCAGCGGCCAGGTGCCGACCTCGGCCTTGGAGACGAAGCGGGCATCGAGGATGGCGCCCAGCACCAGCACATCGAGCCAAGAGGTGTGGTTGGAAACATAGAGCGTCGCACCTGGCGGCGTCGGCCCCGTCGGGGCGCGGCCGATGACCTGCAGCTTGAGGCCGATGAGCCAGCACAGGATGCGATAATACAGTTTCGGGAAATTGTTCTTCGCCCCGCCCGGCAGCGCCAGCAGGACGAGTTGCACCGGCATGCAGGCCAGGGTCCAGAGCAGCACGAAGACGGTGCGCCGCGCGGCGCGGAGCCGGCCGCCTAAGGGCCTTTCGGACAGAACCTCGCCCCACATCGCGCCGGGCAGGCGGGGCTTGAAGCGCAGCGGCTTCTTGCGCGAAAGCCGGCGCGGATTGGCGGGTTCGGAAGCGGTGCGTGCCGAGACGGTCATGAGGTGTTATCAGCGTGTTGCAATGCAGCGGGTAACGCGCAGTCGGCGACGTTGCAATGAAGGGTTGAAGAAGCCTGTGTGACGGAGTGATGGCATGGCCGCAACAGAGGGGCGAGACTTGGGTGACGGGCGATGATTGCGGCTGAAAAAGCCATCCATGTCACGGTCCTGGGCGCGGGGCCGGCCGGAACGGCCACGGCGGCGCTGGCCGCCTCACGCGGGCACCAGGTCACGCTGTGGTCGCCGCGCGGCGGCGGTACACGCCATATCGGCGCGGCGATCCGGGTCCATGGCCTGCTGGAAGGTGAATTCGCGGTCCGAGTCGCGGCCGATATCGGCCGCGCCGTCGAGGCGGCCGAGGCGGTATTGGTGATGGTGCCGGGCCACGTCCAGCCACAGCTGCTGGAGCGGCTGGCACGAGTGCTGCACGGCCGGCCCTCTGTGCTGGTGACACCGCCCAATTCGCTGAGCCCCATGTTGCTCGAACGCATGCTGGCGCCGCGCGGCATCACCGCCGAGGTGGGCGGGCTGGCCGCCCCCCCAGTGGCGGCCAGGCGGCTGGATGATGGCCGGCTCTGGCTGGGCGCGATCCGCCCCCGGCTGTGGCTGGGTGCCGATTTCGGCGGCCAGCGCCTGGCGCAGATGGCCACCAGCCTGTTCGGCCGCCCGGTGCGGCTGATGCCCGGGCTGCTCGCCGCCTCGCTGGCCGATCTCTCCGGCCTGGGCGAGGCCGCGCTGCTGCTGGCGCCGCCAGGCGGGCAGGAGGCGCCGCTGCGGCTGCTGGCCCGGCTGACGGCGGAACGCGACGCGGTGGCGGCGGCGCTGCGCCTGACCATGCCCGAGGCCACGGGCTATTTCGGCGAGATCGGCGGACTGCCGCCGCTCGATGCCGAACGCGCCATGGGCCAGGGCGGCATGGCGCTGTCCTTCCTGGCGACGCTGGGTGCGGCCACGCGCACGCCCGTGCCGATGACCGAGGCCAGCCTGCGGCTGCTGGAGGTCTTCTGCGGCCAGCCCATGCGGGCCAATAAAAGCCTCACCAGCCTGGGTGAGGCGGTGGTGCGCGGCGTGACGGCCGCGGCTTAGTACCCGACCCAGGCGCGCAACCGCGCCTCCAGCACCGCCGGATCGCCCGTCAGCGCGAGGCGCTTCTGCCGCGACGTCTCACCGGCGATGATGGCGATGTCACCGCGCCGCAGCCCCAGCGACGCTGCCAGGAAGCGGATCAGCGCCGCATTCGCCGCCCCCTCCACCGGCGGGGCGGCCACGCGCAATTGCAGCACCACCCGCCCATCGGCGCCGCTGCGCAGGCCATCGATGCCGTCGCGATGGGCGCGCGGCGTCAGCCGCACCCACAGGTGCAGGCCGGGCGATCCGGGGCTCCAGGGCAGCGGCTCCATGGCGCCATGAAGCCCCCGCTTGCGGCTGGCACAAGCCTTGCTGGTCTCGCCGCGTCCGGAAAGAGAACACCCATGCCGCTCCCGCGCCGCCTGCTGTTGCAGCATAGCCCAGCCATCGCAGCCCTTGGCCTGGGCAGCGCACGCGCCAGTGACTGGGCGCCGGCCCAGCCCGTGCGGATCATCCTGCCCATCGGCCCCGGCGGCGCCTCGGACCTGATGTTCCGCACGCTGCAGGGCAGCATGGCGGCCAGCCTGGGGCAGCCCTTCGTCATCGACTACAAGCCGGGCGGCGGCACCGTCATCGGCACCGAGGCGGCGGCGCGCGCGGCCCCCGATGGGCTGACGCTATGCCTCGCCGCCAATTCCACGCTGATCAACCAGGGCCTGCACAGCGCCCTGCCCTACAATGTGTTCCGCGACTTCCAGCCCGTGGCCCGGCTGGGCATCGTGCCGCATGTGCTGGTCTGCCACCCCTCGGTCGCGACCGACGTCGCGGGCCTCGTGCGCTTCGCTCGTGGCAAGCCGGGCGGCGTCTCCTTCGGCTCCTACGGCCAGGGCACCTCGAACCATCTCGGCTTCGAACACCTGCGCCTGCTGGCCGATTTCCCGGCGACCCATGTGCCCTACCGCGCCGGCCCCGCGGCCTATGCCGACCTCATGGGCGGACGAATCGATGCCATGTTCATGAACCTGCCCGGCGCCTTCCAGCCGGTGGAGGCGGGGCGGATGCGGGCGCTGGCCGTCACCTCCACCACCCGCCTCGCCCGCCTCGACGCACCCACCCTGGCCGAGATCGGCCTGCCCGACGTGCTCTCCAACACCTGGACGGGGGTGGTGGCACCCTCCGGCCTGCCGCCCGCCGCCGCCGCGCGCCTGGAAACCGCCTTCCTCGCCGCCGTGCAGGAGGCCGACAACCGCCGCCGTCTGGAGGAAGCCGGCTTCACCATCCTGGCCGAGGATTCGCAAGCCTTCGGCGCCGCCATGCGGGCCGATTTCGCAACCTATGCCCGGGTCATCGCCCAGGCCGGAGTGACCCTGGGATGAGCATGCCAGAAGCCTTGCAGAACCTCGCCGCCCGGGCGCTGCGCGAACTCGACACCATGGCCTACCCTGCCGCCCCCTGGGTCGATGGCGTCACCGCGCCCGATGGCTCCGAGGCGCTGGATTGCGCCATCATCGGCGCCGGCCAGTTCGGCCTGACCATCGCCGCCGGCCTCCGGCGCGAACAGGTCAAGCGCGTGATGTGCTTCGATGCCGCGGCCGAAGGCGCCGAAGGCCCCTGGGTCACCTATGCCCGCATGGGCATGCTGCGCACGCCGAAAGACCTGACAGGGCCCGACCTCGGCATCCCCAGCCTCTCCTTCCGCGCCTTCTGGGAGGCGCAGCATGGCGAGGCGGGCTGGGACGAGATGTTCCGCGTGCCGCGCACGGCCTGGATGGACTACCTGAACTGGTACCGCGCCACGCTGGGGCTACCGGTGCGCAACCTCTGGCGCCTCACCAGCCTGAAACCCGGCCGCGCCATGCTCGAACTGCGCTTCGACACGCCGGGCGGCGAACGCGTGATCTTCGCCCGCAGCGTGGTGCTGGCCACCGGCGCCGCGGCCGGACGCAGCATCACCATTCCCGAGGCGGCACAGGCACTCCCCCCGGGCCGCGCGCTCAGCGCCTATGACCCGCTGGATTGCGCGGCCCTCAAGGGCGAACGCCTGGGCATCCTCGGCGGCTCCGCCACCGCCTTTGACCTTGCCATCGCAGCCCTGCAGGCCGGTGCCACCAGCGCCACCCTATGCCTGCGCCGGCCCAGCCTGCCCTACGCCAACCCGCGGCGCTGGATGGAGAATGCCGGCTTCCTGGCGCATTACATCGACCTGCCGGACGCGACGAAATGGGCCTACAGCCACCGCCTCAACAAGATCGGCCAGTCGCCGCCCAAACCCACCTTCGACCTGGCGATGAGCCTGCCCGGCTTCGCCATCCGCACCTCGAGCCCATGGGACGAAGTGAGCTGGAACGGCACCGAAGTCGTGGTGCGTGGCGGCGGCCGCACCCAGCATTTCGACCGCGTGGCCTACGCCACCGGCATGCGCGCGGCGCTGGAGGAGGTGCCGGCCTTCGCCGCCATCGCCGAACACGCGGCCCGCTGGGAAGACCGCTACACCCCGCCCCGGGCGCTGGAATCGCCCGGCATGGCACGCAACCCGTACCTCAACCGCTACGCCGCCTTCCAGGAACGCACCCCCTGCACCGCCCCCTGGCTCGGCCGCATCATGAGCGTGATGGGCGGCGGCGGGCTGTCACTCGGGCCCGTGGCCACCTCGGTCTCCGGCATGAAATACCTGGTGCCGCTGGTCCTCGCCGGGGTGAAGCGCCAGCTCTTCCTTGACCAGCAGGAGGCCGACTGGGCACGCTTCACCGCCGATATCCACGCCGAAATCCCCAAGGAAGCCGCCGCCGCATGACACCCCTCCCGATGACCCCGGAAACCGCGACGCCGGACAGCATCGCCCCCTTCGGCACCCTGATCACCCCGGGCGAGGACGGCACCCCCTTCGGCCCGGCCGACGCCACACTCGACCTCACCCAAGGCACGCCACGCCTCTACATCATGCGCCTGCCCGCCCGGCCGCTGCTGGTCAAAGGCATCACCCGCCACAGCCGCGTCACCCAATGCCTGGCCGCCACCGGCGGCCGCGACTGGTTCATCTGCCTGGCCCCCCCCCACCCCCCCCCCGACGCCCCCGGCCCCAGCACCATCCGATGCTTCCGGATCACCGGCGACGTCGCCCTGGCACTCCACACCGGCACCTGGCACGCCGGCCCCTACTTCACCGGCACCTCCTGCGACTTCCTCAACCTCGAACTCACCAACACCAACGAAACCGACCACCACACGGCCATGCTGGCGACGCCGATTGCGATCGCGGCTTGATGGGGTGGGGTGACGCGGGTTGCCCCGGGGAAGGGCTTTGCCCTCCCCCGGACCCCCACCCACCAGGGGTCTGGGACCCCTGGACCGCCGAGGGTTTTGATCGGAGGGAGAGGGAGGGGGCCGGCGGTCGCGCCGAACCGACGCTCCGGTTGGGCCCCCTCCCTCTCCCTCCGATAAGCTCTGGGGATACAAGGGCCCCCCGGCCCTTGGCGGATGGGGGTATCGGGGGAAGGCAGAGCCTTCCCCCGGGCAGCTTGCACCGCCCCGCCCCACCATGATGCGCTCGCATGGGCGTTACCCGTATTCGGCCATTGTGGATCGGCCGGTCTGGTTTTGGCCGGGTGGGGTGGGGTTGGCGGTGTATGTGGCGGTCAATCTGGAGGTGTTTCCGTTTGGTGAGGGGATGGGGGTGGCTTTGGCCAATCCGCAGCCTGAGCCGGATGTGGTGAATTATGGCTGGCGGGACTGGGGCAATCGGGTGGGGGTTTGGAATCTGCTCGATGCTTTGGATGAGGTGGGGATGCCGGCGGCGGCTTTGGTGAATGCCGCGATGTATGATGAGTGTCCGCGGGTGGTTTCGGCGTTTCGGGCGCGGGGGGATGAGGTGGTGGGGCATGGCTGGAGCAATGCCGAGCGGCAGTCGGATATGTCCGAGGCTGTGGAGGCGGCGATGCTGGCGGCGTGTCGGGACCGGATGTTGCGTGAGGAGGGTGTGGCGCCGCGGGGCTGGATGGGGCCTTGGGTGGCGGAGACTGCGGTGACGCCGGATCTGCTGGCCGAGGCGGGTTATGATTATGTGATGGATTGGCCGCATGACGATCAGCCGGGGTTACTGGCGACGCGGTCGGGCCGGAGCCTGGTGACGGTGCCCTATGCGCGGCCGAACAATGATCTGCCGGGTTTGCATGGCGCGAAGTGGACCCCGGCGGAGTGGGCGGACACCATGATCGACCAGTTCGATGAGATGCTACGCCTGTCATCGAAATGGCCGCTGGTGTTCAATCTGTCATTGCATCCGTTTCTGGTGGGGTGGCCGTTCCGGTTGCGGCATTTGCGGCGGGTTTTGGCGCATATCGCGGCGCGGCGGGCGGCGTGCTGGGTGACGCGGCCAGGGGAGATTGCGGCTGGTTATCGCCACATCATAAAAAATAATGATTGAAAGCTTTAACAATTTTTCTCTAACTATGCCCGCTCAATAAAGGCATCCAATATGCACCGAAACGCCTTATTGCTGATAGGCAATGGAATTTCGATTTCTTATCGAAATTTTTTGGCATTCCAATTGATAGTAATTCACCTCTATCGTTTCCAGTAAAACATCCCAGAAATAGAGAAATTAATTTAATCGATATCTTCGGTCCATTAAGAAGCATTGTAGCATATTATAAGGAAGATCCAAGCTTAAGTGATTTTGATGTCATATTGAAAATCATAAACATTGATCAAGACGCTATCGTATTAGCGATTCTACGAAATGCTTCTAAGAATTTTTCATCCAATAATGATGGCAAAGGAATGATCCAGCGCCTTCATTTTCAGTTGCGTGTTTTTCTAATTCATTTTTTTGTGGAATTCAGCAAATCAACCACCAATAAAAATCTCTCGGGTTGGGCTTGGGCATCTTGGTTGCGTTACAATTTTATTAATTTAGGATTTGTTATAAACTTTAACTATGATACGATTTTTGAGCAGGCGTTATTGCCGCCATTTTATCTAGAATACTCAAATATTATTCCACTTCAATTCATGGGAAGTGCTTCAAAGATTGAAATTTTTAAACCTCATGGTTCAATTAATTTCGGATACCGGCAGTTAGTCGATTTTGGAAATCCAGAGATGTCAATTTATGAAAGCGACATGACCTTTTTAATTAACGATTTTCCAGTAAATTTATTAAAAACATCGAATTTAAGTTCTGAAAGAAGCAACGCAGATATCGTGCTTCCAGGTGAAATGACGAAGATAAGAGAGTTTCAAAATGTAGTAGTCGGTTATGGAAGATTGAAATTGCGCTCAAATCAATTTCGAAAATGCATAATTGCTGGTATATCATATTGGGATGTTGATCGGCCTGAAATTAATGAAATTATAGACGATCTGCCACCTCATTGCGAAATCAAAATCGTAAATCCAACCCCTCCATCTGATTTAATTCGTTACTTAGAGGATAGAGGGAGAATTTTCTCTGTTCACGACTTCATACCGCCCAATATTTAAATCATGAGGAAATTTTTATTCAATATGAAATAGAATTTGAATCTATTTATTTTTTAGACTAATGTTTTCGTGGTGATGGTCGCTCAAATCGTCCAGCAAAAATCTCATATAAATATGGTATTATTTAAATTTATTATTATTTTTAATTAAAATTAACTGCATTTAAACCGAAGTTGCAGATGGGTTTTGCTATCGGTGGACGATACTATAATTTTCTCTACTGACGAGGCGTTCAGGCAATTTGTCCGAATACGACGCTTTTGAAAAACCAGCGCTTTTCGTTCAGGCCTCGGCGATCGCCCGGTTCATCGCCCGCACGCCGCCCGCGGACCCTTCGGGGTGGTTCCACACCGCCCCCACCACCGCCAGGAAATCGGCGCCGGCCCGCACCAGGGGGGCGCAATTCGCCGCCGTGATGCCGCCGATGGCGACGGTGGGGATCTCCATCACCTCGCTCCACCATTCCAGCAGGTCGAGCCCCGCGACGTGCTGGGTCTCCTTGGTCGCGGTCGGGAAGTAGGCACCGAAGGCCACGTAATCCGCCCCCATCTCGCCCGCGGTCATGGCGAGGTGGCGGGAGGCATGGCAGGTGATGCCGAGGATTTTCCCATCCAGCAGCATCCGCGCGCCGGCATGGTCGCCATCGGATTGGCCGAGATGGGCGCCGTCGCAGCCCAGCCGGGCGGCGGCCTGGGCGTCGTCATTCAGCAGGAAGGCCACGTCGCGGGCCTGGGCGATGGGCATGAGCTGCTCCACCGCGCGGGCCACCGCGTCGGGTGCTGCGTCCTTCAGCCGCAATTGCAGGCTGGCGACGTCGCCGGCGTCGAGCGCCGCGGCCAGGCTGTCGGCGAAACCCGCCGGCAGGATGGGGGGGGTGATGAGGTAGAGTCGGCAATCGGGCATGGCTGGTTTGTGCGACAGGCCGCGGCACCTGTCACCCCAGCCGCGCCCGCCAAACCCAGAGCGCGGGCACGACGCCCAGTTCCATCACCAGGGCAAGCTGGTGGGGCAGCGGCGGCGGGCCGCCCAGCAGCCAGCCCAACGCGCGGGCCAGGCCGCCCACAACCACGAGTGCGGTCAGCAGAGAAAACGCCTGCCCCCGGGCCAGCGGCGCCTGCGCGCACCACAGCGCCACCAGGCCGATGCCCAGCAGCAGGCCGGAGAGGTAGCGGGCATGGCTGTCCGCATCGGCAGGCAGCGTGGCGCCGAGGAAGCCCAGGCCGGTCAACGCCCCCGCGCCGCCGGCCAGCAGCGGCACCAGAGCGGCAAGACGCACGGCCCAGGACCAGGTGGTGATGTTCATGCCCGCTCTACGCCCAGGCCCGCCACACCAGATGCAGCCCGAGCAGGGTGAGGCCCAGGAAAAAACAGCGCCGGAACACCGCCTCGTCGAGGTGGCGGCGCAGCCGGGTGCCCAGCCACTGCCCCAGCAGCGCCGGCAGCAGGGCGAGGGCGGAGCCCCAGATCTCCGCCCCGCCGAGATGGCCGGCCCCGCCCAGCACCAAGGTCAGCGAGAGTGCCGAAACCAGCAGCGAGACACCCAGCGCCTGCACCATGGCCTCGCGCGGGAAACCGCTGGCCTGCAGCCAGGGCACCATGGGGATGACGAAGATGCCGGTGCCCGCGGTGATGGCGCCGGTGGTAAAGCCTGCGGGGAAGCCCAGCCGGGCGGCCGCCCCGGCCGAAAGCCGGGGCCGCAACGCCCCCAGCCCCAGCAACCCGTAGCAGGCGACCAGGACGCCGATGCCGATCGCCGCCGTCTGGCCGCCCAGCCCGCCCCAGGCCCACCAGCCGGCCAGCGTGCCCAGTACCACGCCCCCCAGCATGGGCCAGAGCCGGCGCAGCGTCTCGCCGAGACCGGGGCCGGAGAGCTGCACCAGGTTGGTCACGATGCTGGGCACCAGCAGCAAGGCCGCCGCCTGCACCGGCGCCAGCCAAAGGCCCAACAGGCCCATGGCGATCGTGGGCAGCCCCAGGCCGATCACCCCCTTCACCAGCCCGGCGAGGAGGAAAACCAGGGCGATGGGGATGATGTCGGGCATGGCGGCAGCATGGCGGCGCCGGCCCGGGGTTGCTATGGCCGCGGCCGAAACGTCACCACGCCGGCCCCAGCGGGCGCTTGCCGGCGCCACCCGGGGTTTCCCGCACGAAGACCGGCCAGGCGAGCCCGGTGACGCGGCCGCGCAACTCGCGCAGCAACTCCAGCGCCACGGCATCGGGCACGGCGAAGCGGGCGGTGCCCGGCGCGGGGTCCAGCGCATGGAGGTAATAGGGCTTTACCCGGTGCGAGAGCATGGTGCGGAACAGGCCTTCCAGCGCCGGCACGCTGTCATTCACGCCGGCCAGCAGCACGGATTGGCCGAGCAGCACCACCCCAGCGCCATGCAGCGCGCGCAACGCCGGGCCGGCGGCGGGGCCAAATTCCTGCGCGTGATTGGCGTGCACGCAGAGATAAAGCGGCTTTTCGAGGCGCAGCGCGGCCAGCAGTGCTGGGGTGATGCGGGACGGCTCGGCCACCGGCACGCGGCTGTGGATGCGCAGCGTATGGATATGCGCCACGGCGGCCAGGCGCTGAAGGATATGGCTGAGGCGCCGGGGCGAGAGCATCAGCGGGTCGCCGCCGGTGATGATGACCTCGCCCACCGCGGGGTGGGCCGCGAACCAGTCCAGCGCCCCCTCCAGCTCGGCCTCGGTCAGCAGCCCGCCATCGGGGCCGACATGCTCGCGCCGGAAACAGAACCGGCAATAGACCGGGCAGGCCAGCAGCGGCTTGAGCAGCGCGCGATCGGGGTAGCGGTGCACCACGCCCTTGATCGGCGTGAAGGGGGCATCGGCGGTGGGGTCGGCAAGCTCATGCGGCAGGGTGAGCATCTCATCGGGATGCGGAATGTATTGTCGGCCCACCGGGTCATCCGGCGCTGTGATGCGGGAATGGGTTTCGGGGGTGATGGCGATGGCGTAGCGCGATTGCAGCACGGTCAGCGCCGGCAGCGCCTCGGGCGCGATCAAACCGGCATCGAGCAGGCCTTCGGCATCGCGCAGGGTTTTTCGGGGCAAGGCCATGGTGGGGGGCCAGTAGCCGCGCTAGGGCATGGGCCGCAATGGCCCTCCCCGCATGGCACCCCGAACGACTGGCCGCCCGGCTGCCCTATCTGGCGGCGCGACAGCGCATCCTGGCCGCCACGCGGGCGCATTTCGCGGCACTCGGCTACGCCGAAATCGAGACCCCCGCGCTGGTGCCCAGCCCCGGGGCGGAGGTGCATCTGGCGGCCTTCGAAAGCGCCTATGAGCCGCATCTCGGCGCCGGCACCCGACGGAGGCTATTTCTGCGCACCAGCCCCGAGCTTGCGATCAAGCGGCTGCTGGCCGGCGGTGTGGGCCCGGTCTTCGAGATCGCGCGGGTCTGGCGCAATGGCGAGTTATCGGCCCGGCACGCGCCGGAATTCACCATGCTGGAATGGTACCGACCCGGGCTGTCCATGGCCGGGCTGATGGATGAGACGGAGGCCTATCTGCGCGCGGTCTGGCCGGATTGCCCAGGCGCCCCCTTCCGGCGGATCACCATGGCCGAGGCGTTTGCGCGATGGTGCGGCGGGCTGGACATCCTGGCCACGGTGACCGCGGACGGTGCGGGCGACGCGGCGGCGCTGCGGGAGGCAACAGCTCAAGCCGGCCTTGAAACCCGCGCCGATGAGGATTGGGAAAGTGGCTTCTTCCGCCTGCTGCTGGACCGTGTCGAACCCCGTCTGGCCGAGGAACCCAGCTTCCTCACCCATTGGCCCAGCCCACAGGCGGCGCTGGCCAGGCGGGACGCGGCAGACCCTCGGGCGGCGCTGCGCTTCGAGCTCTTCATCGGCGGCCTGGAACTGGCCAATGCCTTCGAGGAACTGACCGACCCCGCGGAACAGCGACGGCGGCTGGAAGCGGATATGGACGAACGGGTGCGCGTGCATGGCCAGACCGCGGCCTGGCCGGTGGATGAGGATTTCCTGGCGGCGTTGGAACACGGCATGCCGCCATGCGCGGGCATCGCACTGGGGCTGGACAGGCTGGTCATGCTGGTCACCGGCGCACGGCGGATCGGCGATGTGCAGTGGCTGCCATGGGAAGGCGGGTGAGGCGGCGGTACCGGTGGCCATCCAAGCGGCCTGACGGGGCTGCAACCCATCATCCTTTCGAAGGCTATTGGTGCCGTGGACTGCCCTTGCCTGGGGGTGGGTGGAAGGGGCGTGGCCTCGTCCAGTGCCGCCCCTAGACCTTGCTGCATTCACAAGCGTTCACTTCGCATGGCCTAGCCATTGCTGAGAGCATGGTTCAGCGGTTTCGGCGTTTCCGCCTCAACGCATCACGCTATGGTTGTCTCTCCCAATCACGTTGTCCCTTGCAATGGGGCTGACGTTTCTGTGCTCAGCGAGCACCCGCTTCTCAAGAGCGACATAGCTGAACAAGGACCCAGCAACCATGTCGCGGCGGGGCATTCCCACCCCGTTCGAATGCACCAACAGCGAATCATCAACGCAGAACTCAGGCTACGAATTTCAGCAACCTGCTTGCGTCCGAACATGGGGCAAATCTCGACAGCAACTTTACCCCAAACCGGGTCAGGTCTCAGTGGCCATCAACAGCGTAGCCAAAGGTCGCTTCCCAGCCCGCCTCTCCGATCAGACCGTGCTGATTGAAAGCTGTTCCGCCTCGGCCACCATCTGGCGCAGGCGCTCGGCGGCCTGGCCGGCCTTCAGCGCATCGCGCCACACCGCCTCGGCCACGCGCTGATGCGCTGCCACGGCATCATCCGCGCTGGTGATGGAGGCGACGCCAGTGCTCAGCCAGGGAAGGGTATCGACGGGGAAGGGGCTACTGACGACATGCGCGCGGTCCCGCCCGCGCAGAATCCGGAAGGCGCCCGAGGGTTCGGCTCCCTGTGTCAGCCCGATCTGCAGCCCCATGGGCGAGCTTTCCATCAGGTTCGCCAGACTCCGCGCCTCTGCCGCCGCGGCAGTGCGCGCGCGGGCACGGGTGCGCTCTGGCATCTGCGTCGCGCCGGCGATGCCGTCGGCCAAGAAGCGGCGTATCGTGCCCTCGCTCAGCACCGCGATGACATTCGGCCGTCGCTGCTGATAATTCCGTTTGCGTTGCGCCAGGCTTTGAATGGCCTGCTCGATCGCGGCACGGGCCACGGCGCGGTCCGGGGCGCTTTCCGCGGCCTCGGTCCAGATCTCGGCCATCGCGCTGTCGAAATCTTCGGTGGTGAGGGGCTGGCACAGCCTTCCGCCCACCTGCAGCACCTGGTCGGCCTGCTCCTCGAGGTTGCGCAGCCTTTCCCCATAAGCGGTGGGGCGTGAAAAATACTCCACACCGATACCCAGCAACGACAGCGGCGAAATCTTCAGCAGTTCGGCCAGGCGGCGGATGGTCTCGAGCTTGATGACCTCGCCCTTTTCGTAGCGATACAGCGCCGCGCGGGAGACACCGAGCCGCGCCGCGATCTCCTCCGCCCGCATGCCGGATTCGAGCCTGTAGGCCCGCAATTGCTGCCCGACATCTGCGAATTTCATAGCAATCTCCAGCCTGTCCAAAAATTTGTATAGCAGAGGGTCGAGTGAGAGCAAATCTCACCAGACAAAGCTTGAACACAAATTCCCTACCGGATTCCTATCGGGATTGGCCTCACAATCTCTTGAGGCGATGAAAAAAATGAAAATCCGGCAATTCCTGCCGGATTCTCGTCCATGTCAGCCAATCTCATGCGCCGCGAGGGTTTCCAGCGCCCGGATCATGCCGGAATGGTCAAGTTGATCCCCGCCCATCGCCGCGACGGCGGAGAAGAGTTGCTGGGCGCTGGCGGTGTTGGGCAGTGCCACGCCCAGTTCCTTGGCCGATTGCAGGGCCAGGTTCAAATCCTTCTGATGCAGCGCGATGCGGAAGCCGGGCGCGAAGGTCCGGTTGATCATCCGCTCGGCATGCACCTCCAGAATGCGGCTATTGGCGAAGCCGCCCATCAGGGCCGCGCGCACCTTTGCCGGGTCGGCGCCGGCCTTCGATGCGAAGACCAGCGCCTCGGCCACCGCCTCGATGTTCAGCGCCACGATGATCTGGTTGGCCACCTTGGTGACCTGGCCCGCACCATTCTCACCCACCAGGGTGATGTTCTTGCCCATCGCCTGGAACAGCGGCAGGGCTCGGTCGAAGGCTGCCTGGGGGCCGCCGATCATGATGGTGAGTGCTGCGTTCTTCGCGCCGATCTCACCGCCCGAGACGGGTGCGTCGATGTAGTCGCAGCCCAGGGCATTGATCTTCGCGGCGAAATCCTTCGTCGCGGTCGGCGAGATCGAGGACATGTCGATCACCAGCTTGCCGGCGGAAAGCCCCGCCGCCACGCCGCCGGCGCCGAACAGCACGCGCTCCACATCGGGGGTGTCGGGCACCATCAGGATGATCACCTCGGAGGCCGCGGCCACCGCGGTCGCATCCGCCAACACGGTGAATTTTTCCCGCGCCTCGGGCTTCAGCGACGCCCGCTCGGGCACCGCCACCTCATGCCCGGCCTTGAGCAAGTTTTCCGCCATGGGAAGGCCCATGATGCCCAGGCCGATGAAACCGATTTTCATAACACTCACACTCCCGTCTTGTAGGGTTGGAACCAGCCCAGGCCTGCGACGGTGTCGCCCGCCGGCCGGTACTCACAGCCGATCCAGCCACGGAAACCCATGGCGTCGATTTCCTTGAACACAAAGGGCCAGTTCACCTCGCCCGTGCCCGGCTCATTCCGCCCGGGCGTGTCCGCCACCTGCATATGCGCGATGTAGGGCAGCAGCGCCTTTGCCCGCGGCACCAGGTCACCCTCGGTGATCTGGGTGTGGTAGAGGTCGAATTGCAGCCCGAGACGCTCCGGCCCCACCGCCTCGATCACCGCCACCGCATTGGCCGTGCCGGTGAGCGCATAGCCCGGCATGTCGCGCTGGTTGATCGGCTCGATGACGCAGGTGACACCCTGGGCGATGGCCTTTTCGGCGGCCCAGGCCAGGTTGATGGCATAGAGGCAGGTCAAGGTCCCCTGGGACACGCCGGCGGGCATCATGCCGGCCATGACATGCAGCCGGGGGCAGCCCAGCGCGCCGGCATAGTCCAGCGCCTTCATGATGCCGTCGCGGAACTCCTGCTGGCGGCCGGGGATGCAGGCCATGCCGCGCTCGCCATTCGCCCAATCGCCCGGCGGCGCATTGAACAGGACCTGGCTCAGGCCATTGTCCTTGAGCCGCTTGGCGATCTCGGCGGCCGGAAAATCATAGGGGAAAAGGAACTCCACAGCTTCGAACCCCGCCGCGCGTGCGGCGGCGAATCGGTCCAGAAACGGCAATTCGTTGAACATCATCGAGATGTTCGCGGCGAAACGCGGCATGGTGCTTCTCTCCTTGGATGGCCTGGGCGTAACCCTTTCGCGGCCGCGTGTCACCACATGGTCGTGCGCGCCCGCTCCGGCCATTCGCGATCATAGGCCTCGCCGCCCACCTCCCCCGCCGTCAGGCTGGCCAGAATTTGGCCGGGCGTGGGCAATCCCTCGGCCCGGACCTGGCTGGTGGAATCCCACAACCCGGCGCGGATGATCGCGCGCGCGCATTGGAAATACACCTCATGGACGGTAATGACGGTGATCGAGCGCGGCTTCGCTCCTGCGACGGCAAAGCTGTCCAGCAGCGCGGGATCGGCCGTGAGATGCGCAGCCCCGTTGATCCGCAGCGCATTGCTGCTGCCAGGGATGAGGAACATCAGCGCCACGCGCGGGTCGCGCATGATGTTGCGCAGGCTGTCGATGCGGTTGTTGCCGCGCCGGTCGGGCATCATCAGGGTCGACTCGTCGACAATCCGCACCAGCCCATGCGAGTCGCCGCGCGGGGAGCAATCCAACCCCTCGGGCCCCACCGTCGCCAGCGCGCAGAAGGGTGCTGCCTCGATGATCCGGGCGTAATCGGGCGTGATGCGATGCGCGACCTTGCGCAGGCTCGAATCATTGGGCGTGCCGTAGAGCGCTTCGAGCTCCTCCATCGTGCGGATCATGCGGTGCCTTTCAGGGGAAAGCGTTCGGCGATGAGAAACGGTGCGCCGGGCCCGGCCTGGGTGAACAGGCAGATCTCGGTCACCAGCCGCGGCGTGGCCGGGACATCGCCGAAATGGGCATGGAGCGCGGGCAGGATCGCGTCGCGCTCCGCCGCATTCAACCGCCGGGTCAGGGTGACGTGGAACTGCCATTCCGCCAGCACATAGGGGTAGCCCCAGGCCGCCAGCATCGCCTCATGCGCGGGCGAGAGGGGGGCGCGTCGGCGCCGTTCCAGCTCGGCTTCCTGCGGCGGCGCGCGGTGCGAATCCAGCTCGGTCACGCAGGCATCGGCCAGCGCGTGCAGGGGCGGGCAATGCGCCGTCTCGCGCAGCGCGAGAAAACCCTTGAGGTCCTGGATGGCGAGCGGTGGCAGTGCGAAGGGGCGGGTTTCCCCGGCCAGGTCCGCCACCGCCTCGACAAGCGCGCCATAGGGCCTGGCCAGGCGGAAGGGTGGCTTGAGCGTGGCGTGCAGGCCATAGAGGCGGGCATCGGCAGTGATTGCGGCGATATCCGGCAGATCGGGCTGGGGCAGCGGCGCCGCCGTCTCGGCATCACGCCCCAGCCAGGCGCTGCCCAGCGCGTGCAGCGGGTCGCCCAGCTCCGGCGCCCAATAGACCGCAGCGCGCATCATGGATTGTCCTTCGGGAATATCACGGGTTGCCCTCCGCGCGTATCACGCGTTGCCCTCCACGCGTATCACGCGCTGCCCACCGCGCGTATCACGCGACGCGAAGCCCGCCGCGAAACACCTGCCGCACGAAGGGCAGGCCGGCATGATGGCGGAGCACCACGATATCGCCGCGCAAGCCCGGTGCGATGCGGCCGCGATCGGCCATGCGGCACATCCGCGCGGGGTTGGCGGTGATGGTGGCGATCGCGGCCGGAAGGCCCATCGCCGCCTCGCACGCATAGGCTGCCTCGATCATCGCCGCCGGCACATAATCGGAGGCGATGGTGTCGAGCGCGCCGGCCCGCACCATCTCCATCACCGAGACATTGCCGGAATGGCTGCCGCCACGGACGATGTTCGGCGCGCCGCCGATCACCGCAACACCTGCGTCACGCGCTGCCTCGGCGGCTTCCATGGTCACAGGGAATTCGCTGATGCGGATGCCCAGGGCGGCATGGGTCGCGATCTGCTCGGCGCTCTCGTCATCATGGCTGGCCAGTGGCAGGTCGCGATGGGCGACCCGGTCCAGCACCCATTGGCGCTGGCTGGGGACGATGCGTTCGCGCTTGGCGCGCAACTCGGCGATTCGGGTCATCACCTCACCCTCGGTCCAGTTGGTCTGGCGCACCCGCATCTTGATGTAGCGGTCGATGTTTCGGTACTGGCCGACGCCCGGGGAGTGGTCCATCAGCGAGATCATCGCCACCAGCGGGTGGTCGGCCACCGGGTCGAGCAGCCTTGGCATATCCTCACCCGGCAATTCGCAGCGCAGATGCAGCAGGTGCTCGGATTTCATGAAGCCCGTGGCGTGCATCTCGGTGAGGTCGCGCACGCCATCGGCAAAGGTCTGGTCGCGGCCCTGGTCAAAGCCGAGATCGCCCAGGCATAGCGCATCCAGCACGGTGGTGACGCCGGCCGCGGCGCATTGCGCGTCATGCGCCAGGAAGGCGCTGCGGCTGGGCCAGCGGGCATTGGCGCGGGGCTGCACCTGGCGTTCCAGATTGTCGGTGTGGACATCGACGAGGCCGGGGATGATGTCATCCCCCTCGCAATCCTGCGCCACGGCTGTGTGGCTGCGGCCGGGCTGCACCTCGGCGATCAACCCGCCGCGCAGCACCAGGGTGCCATGCACCACCGCGTCGGGCAGGATGATGCGGGCATTGGTCAGGATGGTCTCTGGCGTCATGCGGGCTCGTATACGGGTTCGATGTGCAGCAGGCGATCCGCCACGCGGTCGCGCACGGGAAGATCATGGAAGATGCCGATGATGGCTCGGCCGGCCTCCTTCGCCTCCTCGATGAGCGCGATCACCACCTCGGCATTGGCGGCATCGAGGCTGGCGGTGGGCTCGTCGAGCAGTAGCACGGGATGGGCGGCGGCGAAGCCACGGGCGAGGTTCACCCGCTGCTGCTCGCCGCCCGAGAAGGTGGCGGGCGGCAGGCCATGCAGCGCCGGGGGCATGTTCAGGCGGGTGAGCAGCGCGGCCGCGCGGGCACGCGCCTCTTCCGGCGGCAGGCCGCGGGCGCGCATGGGCTCGGCCACGATGTCGAGGCTGGAGACGCGCGGAATGACGCGCAGGAACTGGCTGACATAGCCCAGCGTGTCCCGCCGCACCGCGCGCATCGCCCGCGCATCGGCCGGGACGATGTCGAGCATGGCGCCGTGGTGGCGGAGATGGATCTGGCCCGCATCGCAGCCGTAATTGCCGTAGAGGCAGCGCATGAGGGTGGATTTGCCGGCCCCCGAAGGCCCGGCCAGCGCCACGCATTCGCCGGCGTGCAGCGTGAGGGAGACATCGCGCAGCACGCCCAGCCGCACGCCGCCCTGCAGATGCAGGGTGAAGGATTTTTCGAGGCCTTCGGCCTGCAGAACGATCATGCCGCCACCAATCGATGGAGGGCGGCAGCCCGGAGGCGTAATTCGGTGGCCATCATGCCGCCAGCACCGAGGAGACCAGCAGTTGCGTATAGGGGTGCTGCGGGTCGTCCAGCACCCGGTCGGTCAGCCCTTCCTCCACCACCTGGCCGTTGCGCATCACCACGATCCGGTGCGCCAGCAACCGCGCCGCCGCGATGTCATGCGTCACCAGCAACACCGCGAGGCCGAGATCGGCCACCAGCCCGCGAATGAGATCGAGCAGGCGTGCCTGCACCGAGACATCGAGCCCGCCGGTAGGCTCGTCCATGAAGACCAGGCGCGGATTGGTCACCAGCGTGCGGGCGATCTGCAGCCGCTGCTGCATGCCACCGGAGAAATTCTTGGGAGATTCGTCAATCCGCGCGGGGTCCATCTCCACGCGTTCCAGCCAATGCGCCGCGGTCTCGCGGATATTGCCGTAATGGCGGTTTCCCGCCGCCATCAGCCGTTCGCCCACATTGCCGCCAGCGGAGATCTCCATGCGCAGCGCGTCGCGCGCGTTCTGGTGCACGAAACCCCAGTCGCTGCGCATCAGCCGCCGCAGCGCCGCGTCCGAGGCCTCGAGAATGCTGTGCGTCGCACCCGTGGCGTCGCGATACAGCACCTCCCCCGCACCAGCACGCTGCATCCCCGCCAGCACCCGCAGCAGCGAGGATTTGCCCGAACCGCTCTCGCCCACGATGGCGACGACCTCGCCCGGCCAGATCGCGATCGCCACGTCATCCAGCGCGCGCACCGCGCCGAAGCTGAGATGCAGGCCCCCGGCCTCCAGCAGGGCGCTCATGCCGTCTCCTCCAGGGGGGGCCTCGAGGCACAGTAATCGGTGTCCGAGCAGACATGCATCCGCCCGCCCTGGTCATCGGTGATGACCTCGTCGAGATAGCTCTCGGTGCTGCCGCAGATCGCGCAGGCATGCGGCGCGCGCACCGGCTTGAAGGGGTGATCCTCGAAATCGAGGCTGCGCACATCGGTATAGGGCGGCACGGCGTAGATCCGCTTCTCCCGCCCCGCGCCGAACAATTGCAGCCCGGCATTCATGTGCATTTTCGGATTGTCGAAGGCGGGAATGGGCGAGGGCGACATGAGGTATCGGCCATTGACCATGACGGGGTGGTTGTAGCTCGTGCCCACCTCTCCCTGGCGCGCGATGTCCTCGTAGAGCTTGACCTGCATGAGGCCGTAATCGGCCAGCGCATGCAGCTTGGTGCTCTCCGCCACGCGGGGCTCCAGCTTGAACAGCGGCTCGGGCATCGGCACCTGATAGACGAGGATCTGACCCTCGCTGAGCGGCGTCTCCGGGATGCGGTGGCGGGTCTGGATGATCGTCGCCTCGCGCGTGCTCTCTGTGGTGGCGACGCCGGCCACGCGGGCGAAGAATCGGCGGATGGAGACGGCGTTCGTGGTGTCGTCCGCACCCTGGTCGATCACCTTCAGGACATCGGCGGGTCCGAGGACCGCGGAGGTGACCTGGATGCCGCCGGTGCCCCAGCCATAGGGCAAGGGCATTTCCCGCGCGCCAAAAGGCACCTGGTGGCCGGGGATGCAGACGGCCTTGAGCAGGGCACGGCGGATCATCCGCTTCGTCGCCTCGTCGAGATAGCCGAAATTGTAGCCGGCGAGTGGCTGCGGCGCCGATTCACGGCTTCCGGCTTCGCTCTCCGCCGATCTGGGTATGACGTTCATTCCGCCCGCTCCGCGAACCAGCGCGCCCGGATGGCGCGGATTTTTTCCAGTTCGCTCTGGAAGTCGACGTAATGCGGCAGCTTCAGGTGCTCGACGAAGCCCGTGCTTTCCACATTGTCGCAATGGTAGAGCACGAATTCCGGGCTTTGCGCCGGGGCGCGGGCCTCCTCGCCCAGTTCGGGCGCGCGCAGCGCGCGGTCGACCAGGGACATCGCCATGGCCTTGCGCTCGTTCTGGCCCACCGCGAGCCCATAGCCACGGGTGAATTGCGGCGGCGCCTCCGCGGTACCGGCGAACTGGTTCACCATCTGGCATTCCGTCACCATGATGTCGCCGATATCGATGGCGAAGCCCAACTCCGCCGGCTCGATCTCGACGGTGACCTCCCCCATGCGGATCTCTCCCACGAAGGGATGGGCATTGCCGTAGCCGCGCTGGGTGGAATAGCCGAGCGAGAGCAGGAAGCCCTCATCGCCGCGCGCCATCGCCTGCAGCCTGAGCGCCCGATTGGCGGGGAAGGCCAGCGGGTCGCGAGTGATGTCGGGCGGTTCGGTATTGGCAGCAGCTTCGGGCGCCATCAGCCCCTCCTGCGCCAGGATGGTGGTGACCTGGGGCATGCGGGTGGCTTCCTCGGTCGCCTCGGGCGCCGGTGGCGGGGCCAGCCCCTCGGCCTCGAGCGCGAAATCGAGCAGCCGGTGGGTGTAGTCGAAGGTGGGGCCCAGCACCTGGCCACCGGGCAGGTCCTTGTAGGTCGAGGAGATGCGGCGATGGATCGCCATCGCGCCGGTTTCCAGCGGCAGGGAATAGCCGAAGCGGGGCAAGGTGGTGCGATAGGCGCGCAGCAGGAAGGCGGCCTCGGTGCTGTCGCCGCGCGCCTGCTTGAGCGCAAGGGCGGCCAGGCCCCGATCGGCGCAGGCGCCCTCGGCCATCACCCGGTCGACGGCGAGGCTGAGCTGCTGCTCGATCTGCGCGGTGGAGAGTTCGGGCAGCGCGGGGTCGCCGCGCCTGGCATCGGCGAGCCAGGCATGGGCATGGCCGATGGCGGTCTCGCCGCCCTTTACCGAGACATACATCAGCCGGGTTCCGTGATCGTGGTGGTGCGCGGCAGCCCGGCGATCCGGTCCCCGGCACAGAGGATGATGTCGAGCCCGCGCGGAAAGAGGCCCGCAACCGCCGCGCGCTCCGCCACAAAGCCAGAAGGCGCGCCGCTGACCCGCAATTCCGTCATGGTTGCGATGCCCGGGCCGCAAAGCCGCCATCCCGCCGCCGCCTCCAGTGCCCCGACCTGGAGCAAGAGGGTGGCGCCATCCTGCGGCGCCTCGTCGCTGCCCAGCGCGAGGCTGGCGAAGGGCGGGGGGCGCCCGGTGGCGAGAAGGAAGCGCGCCGCCCGTGCCTCGGCCAGCGGCGCGCCGGTGTGGAAGCGCAGCCATTGCGTGACCTCCGCCCCGCCATCATGCCACAGTGCCGTCTCGCCATCGCAAAGCGCCAGCGCCAACGCGCCAAGGGCCGGGCCGAGTGGCGCGGGGGCCAGGGGCGCATCAGGCAGTGCGACGATCCGACCTGGATGTGAGAGCGCATGCAGCATGGCCCGAAAACTCGATTGCGCGCCCAGCACTGGGTCGGCGAAGCCCGGGATCATCGCCCACCTCTCATCGCATCGTCGCCATGGTGAAGAACTGCACCCGGGTCGCTTCGGCACGGCGGGCATCGCGGGCGCGTCGTTCGGCCTGCGCCGTCGCCAGCGGCGCGATCACGCTCTCCAGCAGCGCCGGGCGCAACGCGGGGTCCTGCAGGGCTGCGTCAAGGGCGGCGGCGAGTTCGGCCTGTTCCAGGTCCCGCCCCAGCACGGTGGCATGGCCCAGCCGGCCCGCCATCTCGACGGTGCAGCGGGTGACGGTGGCCTCCGTCAGGTTGAAGGGCGCGCCATCGCCGCCCATGCGCCCGCGCAGCATGACGAGGCCGATCTCCGGCCCGCGCAGGCGGGAATGCGGCGGCAGGCCCGCGCGGTGCGGCCGCAGCGCATCGGCGCCGGCCCGGGCCAGCACGGCCATCCAACGCCGACGCTCCGCCTCGGGGCGGTCGGGGTTGGGGGATTCATGGATCTGCAAGGGAGCGGTCATTGGGATGTCTAGACAATCCCATGGCCCAAACTCTATCGTCAACCGGATGATCCCATGGAAAGGGCGCCTCCTTGTTTGAAGATTCGATGACGTCATTGACCGCATCGCTGCCGCGCGGCGATGGGGTCGCGCTGTGGCGCCAGATCGTCTCGCGGCTGGAGGGGGCGATCACCGGCGGACGGCTCGTCGCCGGTGCCCGGCTGCCGACGGAGGCCGACCTGGCGCAGGGTTTCGGCGTGAACCGCCACACCATCCGCCGCGCCATGGAGGAACTGGCCAGCCGTGGCCTGGTGCGGGTCGAACAGGGGCGCGGCTCATTCGTGGCCGAGGAGGTGGTGGAATATCCGCTCGGCAGCCGCACCCGCTTCTCCGAGATCATCCGGGCGCAGTCGCGCGAGCCCTCGGGCCGCATCATCCGCATCGGCGAGACCCAGGCCGAGGGTCGCGTGGCCGAACTGCTGAAGCTGCGCCGCGGTCGGGGCGTTGTGGTGGTCGAGCGCCTGGGCTTCGCCAATGGCCGCGCCATCCTGCTGGGCACACATCACTTCCCGGCGCATCGTTTCGCGCGCATCGCGACGCTGCTGGCCGATGATCCCTCGATCACCGCGGCGCTGGCGGCAAGCGGCGTGCCGGATTATCGCCGCCAGATCACCCGCATCACCGCGCGGATGCCCACGCCCGAGGAGTCGCAACTGCTGGGGCAGGCCCGTACCCGCCCCCTGCTACTGGCAGAGGCGGTGAATGTCGACCCCGATGGAACGCCAGTGGATGTGACTTTCACGCGCTACGCCGCCGGGCGAACACAGCTTGTGGTGGAGAGCCAATGATGGGCTGGTTGATCGAAGGTGGCGCGGTGCTGGGTGCCGGGGGATTGCGGCCCGGCGGACTGGCGTTGGCCGAGGGCTGCGTGGCCGAGGCCGCGCCCGAGGGCGCCCGCCGCCTCGATGCCGCCGGCTGCTGGGTGCTGCCCGGCATCGTCGACATCCATGGCGATGCGCATGAACGTGCGCTGCAACCACGCCCGGGCGTGGGCTTCGGCCCGGATTTCGCGCTGCGCGACACGGCGGCGCAGCTGCTGGCCGCGGGCATCACCACCGCATATCTCGGCGTTACCCTGTCCTGGGAGCCCGGCCTGCGTTCGCTGGACATGTTCCGTGCGCTGCTGGCGGCGCCCCGCCCCACCGCCCCCGACATGCGGCTACATCTGCGTTTCGAGGCCGACAATCTGGGCGCGCTGGATGTGGCACTGGCCGCGATTGCCGAGGGCCAGGTGCATCTGCTGGGCTACAACGACCACACACCGGGCATCGCCCGGAAGGTGTCGGACGCCATGCAACTGGCGAAATATGCCGGCCGCGCCGGCGTATCGGATGCCGTCTTTCGCGACCTTGTCGATACCGCCATGGCCAGCCGGCCGGGAGTGCCGGCGGCCCAGGCAGCGCTGGCCGCCGCCGCGCGCGGTGCCGGGATTCCCATGCTCAGCCATGACGACCCGCATATCGAACAGCGCGCCGCCTTCCGCGCATTGGGGGCCGGCATTTGCGAATTCCCCATCACCGAGGCGGTGGCCGAGAACGCCCGCAGTCATGGTGAGCACGTCGTGATGGGCGCGCCCAATGTGGTGCGTGGCGGCAGCCATATGGGCTGGGCCTCGGCCGCGCCGCTGGCCGAGCGCGGCCTGGTGACGGTGCTGGCCAGCGACTACCACTGGCCCGCGCTCTTCGCGGCACCCTTCGTGATGCTGCGGCGGGGTGTGCTGGATGTAGCGGGGGCCTGGGCGCTGGTGTCACGCAATCCGGCCGAGGCGTTGGGCCTGACCGACCGTGGTGGCCTCATGCCTGGGCAGCGCGGCGACGCGGTGCTGGTGGCCGGCAACGCGGAGGCACCGCGCCTGGTGGCAGTGTTTGTTGCGGGTCACCTCGCCTGGATAGCGCCGGGCGAGGCAGAGCGGATGAGCCGGGACGGTCCCACCAAGCGGTGAAGCGGACGGTCATTCCCGGCACGGGATAGAACTCTTCCCAGGCCACCCCGAAAAGTCGCGGGGCTTTAACTCGAAAGGGGCTCAGCCTGCGCGGCGCGCATCCTCGGCGAATTCGGCCACGACGCGATCGACAGGCACGGCCACCTTGCCCTCGGCTTCGGCCATGGTCTGGCGCAGGTCGCGCAGCAGGGCGGCACCCGCGACGGTGCGCTGCACGAGCACGCTGCGGCGGTCCATCGGGTCGAGCTTGCGGCGGGCGAGGTCAAGTTCGCCCAGGCGATCCAGCGCGCGGGTGATGGCGGGCTTGGAGACATTGAGCTCGGCCGCGAGGCCACGCACCGTGTGCGGCCCTTCGGACAAATAGACCGTCAGGAAGACGCCGAGCTGGCGGGCCGAAAGATCGGGACCATCGCGCCGCACCAGCGACACCACGGTGTCTCTCAGGATTCCGACAAGTTGGTCGGCCTCTTGCGTATCGGGCATCGTCAACATTCCTTTCGCGGGGCTTGCGGCATCCCTCCCGGCAGGGTGGGCCAGCACGCGAAGCGACCATTGATCGTCACTCGCAACGTATATGGGTGTGGTATAGCCCCACCGCCGTAGGATAGGATGAAAATTATCTAAACTTTTCGTAACATAAACCTTCAACACGCGACATGTCAATATGGCGTCGCTGAAGGAACCATTCGCTTAATCAGTATCTTGCCGGCTCATCGCATTGAATCGCGGTAAATTGCAAGGCCGGATTGAATCGCCCGAAGGCCGGTTGCCTCGCCGCCCTCGGGCCGGCCCGGCCGGTTCGAATCGTTCCAGGCATAGAGATCGAGATGCGCCCAGGGCGTGCCCGCCGGCACGAAGCGGCGCAAAAACAAGGCTGCCACCACCGCCCCCGCGCTCGGCTTGGTGGAGACGTTGTTGAGATCCGCCACCGTGCTGTCGAGCCAGCCATCGTAGCCATCATGCAGCGGCAGGCGCCACAGCGGCTCCTGCACCGCCTCGCCGCCCTGCAGCAGGGCTGCCGCCAGCGCATCATCATTGGCGAAGAGCGCCGGCAGATCGGGCCCCAGCGCCACCCGTGCGGCACCGGTCAGCGTGGCGCCATTGATGATCAGCGCCGGGCGGTGCTCGCCAGCAAACGTCAGCAGGTCGGCCAGCACCAAGCGCCCTTCGGCATCGGTATTGCCGATCTCCACAGTCAAACCCGCGCGGGTCGCGATCACGTCGCCGGGCCGGAACGCGCGGCCGGAGACGGCATTCTCCACCGCGCCGACCAGCAGCAGGATGCGCCAGGGCGCCCGCGCGGCCATCAGGCATTCCGCCAGCGCCAGCATCACCGCGGCACCGCCCATGTCCTTCTTCATCCGCAGCATGGCGGAAGGCGGCTTGAGGTCGAGACCGCCGGTGTCGAAGCACACCCCCTTGCCGCAGAGGGCGAGCAGCGGCGCATCCGGCTCGCCCCATTCCAGAATGGCGACGCGCGGCGCTCTGGGGCTGGCACCACCCACCGCCTGCACCGCCGGGAAGCCGGTCTCGAGCGCGGCGCCCTCGATCACCCGGAACTTCGCGCCATGGCGGGCCGCGAGGCTGCCCACTGCATCGGCCAGCTCGACCGGGCCCAGCTCATTGGCAGGGGCATTGATCAGGTCGCGGGCGCCGCGCAGGGCGTTGAGCTCTGCCAGGGCGGTGGCATCGCTCGCAGCACGGGGGAGCCGCAGGCGCGCGGGCGCCCGCGGGGGCAGCTTGAAACGGGTGTAGCGATAGGCCCCCATGCCCCAGCCCAGCACCGCGGCATGGGCGTGGCCGTGGGCGGCTTCGGCCAGATGCCAGACCGTGTTTTCCGGCAGGGCATTGGCGAGGCCGCCGAAACTGATAGGCGTGACCGCCCCGCTCCCCAGGCCCAACACCACGCCTTCCAGCGTGGCGCTGCCATCCCCGCCGCGACCGGGCAGTAAAAGCCAGCGCTGCGCCTGGCCGGTGAAGCCGCAGGCCTGACAGTATGCATGATACTGCGCGGGCAGGCCGTCAAAGGCGTCCTGGGTGGTGGTGTAGATGGGGAGCGAGTCCCCCGCATCAGCGAAGCAATTTTCCATGGGAAATCCTTGCACGGTTCAAGCCTGCCGCGCCACATGCCGGCCATGCGTTGCAACGCAGCGCACATCGCGCCACATGCGCGGCATGACGAACACACACAATCCAATGCATGACCCGTTGGGATGGCACGGCACCACCATCCTCTGCGTCCGACGCCCGGGGCCCGATGGCACCATGCAGGTGGCCATGGCAGGCGATGGCCAGGTCTCGATGGGCCAGACCGTGGTGAAGGGCAATGCCAAGAAGGTGCGCCGCATCGCCGGCGGCAGGGTGCTGACCGGTTTTGCGGGTGCGACCGCCGATGCCTTTACATTGCTCGAGCGGCTCGAGGCAAAGCTGGAACGGTTTCCGGACCAACTGGAGCGAGCCTGCGTGGAACTCGCCAAGGATTGGCGGACCGACCGCTATCTGCGTCGGCTTGAGGCGCTGCTGGCGGTGGCCGACAAGGACCGCTCGCTGCTGCTGACCGGCCAGGGCGATGTGTTGGAGCCGGAGGATTCGGTGATCGGCATCGGCTCGGGCGGCAATTACGCGCTGAGTGCCGCACGCGCGCTGATGACGGTGGATGGGCTGACGGCGGAGGAGACGGCGCGCCGGGCGATGAAGGTGGCGGCCAGCATCTGCGTATACACCAATGGCAATTTCGTGCTGGAGACGCTGTGATGGACGCCGTGAACCTGTCGCCGCGGGAAATCGTGAGCGAGCTCGACCGCTTCATCGTGGGCCAGAACGACGCCAAGCGGGCGGTGGCGATCGCGCTGCGCAACCGCTGGCGCCGGCAACAGCTGCCCGACGCGATGCAAGGCGAGGTGGTGCCAAAGAATATTTTGATGATCGGCCCCACCGGCTGCGGCAAGACAGAGATCGCGCGGCGCCTCGCACGGCTGGCCAATGCGCCCTTCATCAAGGTGGAGGCGACCAAATTCACCGAGGTCGGCTATGTCGGTCGCGACGTGGACAGCATCATTCGCGATCTGCTGGAGGTCGCCATCGCGCAACTGCGCGAGGCCGCCCGGCGCGGCGTGCAGGCCAAGGCGGAACTGGCGGCGGAGGAGAGGCTGCTGACCGCGCTGGTGGGCGAAGGTGCCTCTGGCGAGACCCGGATGAAATTCCGGAAAATGCTGCGCGGCGGCGAGATCGAGACCCGCGAGATCGAGGTGCAAGTCGCCGAGCCCGCAGCGAGCCCCCTGGGCATGCTGGAGATGCCGGGGATGCCCCCGGGCATGCAGGGCATGCAGGAGCAACTGGCGAAAATGTTCGGCAAGGGCGCCAAGCCTCGCAAGATGAGTGTCGCCGCCGCGCGGGAGGCGATGCAGCGTGAGGAAGCGGACAAGCTGCTCGACGAGGAAGCGCTGGTGCGCGATGCGGTGCGCCATGTCGAGAATAACGGCATCGTCTTCCTCGACGAGATCGACAAGATCGCCCGCGGGTCCGGCCCCGATGGCGTGCGCGGCGGCGATGTCAGCCGCGAGGGTGTGCAGCGCGACCTGCTGCCGCTGATCGAGGGCACCACCGTGAACACCAAGCATGGCGCGGTAAAGACGGATTTTATTCTGTTTATCGCGTCAGGGGCGTTCCACCTGTCCAAGCCATCGGACCTGCTGCCGGAATTGCAGGGGCGGCTGCCCATCCGGGTGGAGCTGAAGGCACTGACGCGGGAGGATTTCCGCCGGATCCTGCGCGAGCCCGAGCACTCGCTGGTCAAGCAGTATGTGGCACTGATGGGCACCGAGGGGCTGACGCTGGATATGGCCGAGGAGGCGGTGGATGCGGTGGCGGACCTGGCCGCCGACATCAACGCCAATGTCGAGAATATCGGCGCGCGCAGGCTCTCCACCGTGCTGGAGCGGCTGCTGGAGGAGATCAGCTTCTCCGCCAGCGACCGACCCGGCGAGACGGTGCGGGTGGATGCGGCGATGGTGGCGGAGAAGGTGGCGCCGCTGGCGGGTTCGGCCGATCTGTCGCGGTACATTCTGTAGGGCCGAGACCAAATTGGCGGCGGGATGGATGGCCGAGGCTTGTGTGTTGCTGGGAAGACAGCGGCGCACAGGAGCGGCCAGACGCCTGTATCCCGGTTGGGTTTGGACTCTAGTGTCCTGAATCTGAAGTTCGTTGTATCGGCGATTCGCGAGGCTTTGCCAGATTAGGCTCGTTGAATGGCGGGGCTGAACGATGAGCGTTGCGCGCGGGGAACTGGTGCTGAGCGAGGCAGA
>JAESFS010000049.1_pt1 | contig 142740 bp, 120 predicted proteins | sample 9269441 | NCBI WGS metagenome assembly JAESFS01 (sample SAMN14502548, study PRJNA617105) | algae metagenome | isolation source: Scytolyngbya sp. HA4215-MV1 and co-occurring heterotrophs from sample from... | place: USA: Laie Falls, Oahu, Hawaii | collected 2010-08-22
TCAGCGGGTTGCCATCCACATCGATGTCGTTGCTCAACACTCCACTGACTGGAATCGTCAGAGGCGTGTCTTCATCGGTGCTGTAGGTGTCGCTCAGGGCTACAGGCGCATCGTTGACTGGATTCACCGTAATCGCCACTGTTACCGGGTTAGAGTAAACCGTGCCATCGAAGGCTCGATAGGTGAAGGTATCGGTGCCGTTGAAGTTAGCGCTGGGCGTATAGACGAAGGAGCCGTTGCTGTTGAGGGTCAAGCTGCCGTTGGAGGGTCCATTGACAAGGTTTGCCGTCAGCGGGTTGCCATCCACATCGATGTCGTTGCTCAACACTCCACTGACTGGAATCGTCAGAGGCGTGTCTTCATCGGTGCTGTAGGTGTCGCTCAGGGCTACAGGCGCATCGTTGACTGGATTCACTGTGAGGGTAACAATCGCCACATTGGAACTGACAGATCCATCAAACGCGCGGTAGGTGAAGGTATCCGTACCATAGAAATTGGCACTGGGTGTGTAGAGGAAAGTGCCATTACTGTTGAGAGTCAAAGTGCCATGGCTAGGATTAGAAACCAAAATGGCAGTCAGGAGATTGCCGTCAACATCGATGTCGTTACTGAGAATGCCCGATAGAGTGACATTGAGTGGGACATCTTCTGCCGTATTGTAGTTGTTGTCAAAGGCGATCGGGGCGTCATTGATTGGGTTAACCGTGAGATTGAAGACTTGAATCGTGGTTGCAGAGCCATCATTCACCGTAACGGTAATCGTTGCAATGCCGTACTGGTTGGGATTAGGAGTCAAAATCAGCGTACGGTTGGTTGCACTGCCGCCCAAAACGATATTGTTGTTCGAGATCAGATTGAGGTTAGAAGAAGTCGCTGTCAAATTCAGCAGCGCAATCGGCGTGTCCAAGTCATCAATTGTAAACGCGATCGCCCCCGTGGAAGTATCTTCGTTGATTACTTGGTTTGGGATGAAACTGATGTTGGGTGCTCCATTGGTCGGAGTAATGGCAATCGATGAGGTTGCGATCGTGCTAAATGTTGTCCCATCCGTCACGGTGAAGGTGATGTCGCGAGTCGCCAGCTTCGGCTGTTGGGAAGTGTTGTTATAAACAATGCTTCGCAAGACTTTCTGGTAGTTTGTGACAGTATCCGTGCCGCCCAACCTCAATTCTCCGGTAACAGCGTTATAGCTAGTCTGGATATTGGTGCCACTCGTATCGGCTGCCAAGCTTTCAGCTGCACCATCTTGAAGATTGGTAATCTTGACGATCGCCATCGTGAGATGGGTACTATCCACATCTGATAGGGTTAGCTGTTGACTATCCACGATCGAGACAGCACCAAACCCCTCCTTAAAACTGGCGCTGAAGCTAGTCCCATTAACATTGGCACCATTTAAGTCCAGAACAGGAGTTGCGTGGATAGCAGTACTCAGGGAATAGTTAGCAACGGTGCCCGCCGCTGCACTCACCCGAATGTAATACATGCCGGGAGTCAACGTACGATTGATCCAGTCCAGCGTCCCGCCACTATTTGCCGAAGTCTGTAACACATCTCCTGTCCCATTGAGAAGCTGGAGATCTGCGTTGCCAACCAAACTATTCAAGGACAGGGCAATACTCCCGGCATAGTTGAGACTGACCCGATAGTAATCATTGCTATCCGTGCCACCGACAGAATCACGATAGCGACCGCTACCATTCAACGACCCAATATTCAATGCGCTAGCCAGGGTGTTGCCTACCAAATCGGTTGGATTGGCACTCGCAGCGACACTTAACTGATAGTTGGTGTCGCTGTTATCGACCGAAAAGACCCGTATGTAGTAGGTTCCGGCATCCAGCACCTGATTAATGGTTTCTGCCAAGCTACCAGAGTTAGAAGAATCTTGAATCAGGTTGCCCTGGCTATTGAGCAACTGGACATCCGCATTCGCTCTCAGTCCTGTAATTGCCAGACTCAGACTACTACGACCGCTGAGCTGAATACGATAATAATCATTTGTATCAGTAAATCCAACGCTTTCTATGTAAGATTGTGTACTTGTGTTTATACTGAGTGCGCGAGCAGTACTCAGGGTATTTCCGGTATAATCGACTGGCATCACAAGGTTCCTTAGCTCATGATCCGATTATGGGGCTGTTAAGCATAAGGATATATAGAACACCTCAGGGTCTTTACACAAAAATTAGGGTTCGCTTATCAAGCAATCTGCTACAAGAACGGTGAAAAGCCGATAGAACAATCACTGAGACCAAAAGAAGGGGTTGTATCCCATATCACAAATTTTTCATCAAATTCACTGCTTCTTTATCCGGATTTTTCTGAACCATCTGGGAGCAATACACTTTAATTCACTCAGCGTTGTTATGATTGCGTGGATTTCTGGTTGCGATCGCCAATTTTCTGGAGTTTCTCGAGGGATGTTTTTCCACTCCCTCATTTATCCAGTTCCCATCGTTCCAACGGGAATTTAGAGACTGCGATTGGGTGAGGACTGCTATAAAATAGAAAAAGTCTGAACCCAGCATGGGATGGAGAGGTGGCAGAGTGGTCGAATGCGCTCGACTTGAAATCGAGTGAATCGAAAGATTCCGAGGGTTCGAATCCCTCCCTCTCCGTTGAATCAGAATTACCAAAACAGGGTTGATGCTGCCCAAAACATCCATACCTGTTGTCATTCAAAAAGCTTGTTTTATTGCAGCAATTGGCGAATCAGCTTTGCTAGACGTTCAGCACTATCGGTCATTGCCAGCGTCGCAGCTTGCTGCGCCATCGTCTGTAAGGTGTTTGAGGATTCGTCCGCATCTACTCCTGTTGGGGCTGCGATCGCCTGATGATACGATCGTAGTAACTGCAAAACTTCCGTCGTTAACCACTCTGGGGTTAAATCTACTTGTTGGCAAACGATCGCGGCTCCTGCCGTTTCAAACACCGCTGCATTATAGGTTTGGTGATCTTCAGCAGCATAGGGATAGGGAATCAAAATAGCCGGGGTATGGGTTGCCGCCAATTCGGTTAAGGAACCAGACCCAGCTCGGCTAATGGCAAGATTGGCTCGATTCAACAATGCCGCCATATCGTCATAAAACGACAAAACCAAATAATGCGGGTGCATCAAACTTTTGGCATCGGGATCATTCTCGCCCGTCAGATGAACCACCCAAGCACCCGCCTCTAGCCAGGCTGGGACAGCTTGGCGTACCAATCGATTGACTGCAACAGCCCCCTGGCTACCTCCCACCACCACAATGAGCGGCACTCCATCAGGAATGGGCAGTTCAAGTGGTGACGCTTTGTCTAGGTTTTGAAAAGTGTGACGCACTGGCGTGCCCACATGCACTGTTTTAACGCGAGGTAGATAACGAGCCGTTTCAGCAAACCCGATCGCAGTTGCGCTACACCAGGGGCTAAACCAGCGGGTGACCTTACCCGGAATGGCATTGGATTCATGCAAAACAACAGGGAGTCCCAGCGATCGTGCTGCCAAAATGGCTGGAGCCGCAATATATCCCCCCGTCGTCAGAACCCCGTCAAACTTTCCTGCTTTTAACAACTGCCGGACTTTCCAAATCGCACCGATCTGCTGCCACAAAATTCGAATAGTTCCCAACCCAAACCGTTGCTGAAACCCCGCTAGTGGAATCGTGTGTAGTGGATAGTGAGCAGGTACTAACTTAGTTTCTAGCCGATCGGGAACACCTAACCACTCAATCTGGTAGTCGGGTAATTGTTCCGCCACCGCGATCGCCGGAAAAACATGCCCCCCTGTACCACTGGCAGCCACCAGTAACCGGACTAAGCTAGACTGAGACGAACTATGGGTAGATTTCATCAGGTTGCTCTCAATACCGGACGATCGCCCAATTCTCGATAAAATCGGCTAAAAATAGACAGGAGATTGCATCGTTTCAGCCGAAGCGTTAGCCGAAGCCATTTAAGCCGAGCCTTCAAAATTCCTCCCATTCCACCTCTATACTGACCGCTATTTAGAGCTATTGATGATGCGTAACCCCTTGATTTTACTGCGGAGTGCCCGCTCACTTGCCCCTATTCAAACAAAGTTGCGGCGGAGTCGCCACGCAATTCTTTTTTCTTTGACTTTAGGATTTTTGATTTATTGGGGAGGGCTCTCACCTAAGCAGACTCAGGCAGCCAGTCCAAACACCGCCCCATCCCAACTGAAAGATGAGATCGCACAAATTGACGCCGCTGCCAATCATAAAAACATTCAATCGGTTCTAAAATTTTACAGCCAAAATTTTACTCATTCCGATGGTCTGACTCGGCAGACATTGCAACAGTCTCTTTCTAGTCTTTGGCAGCGCTATCCCAATCTTAAATATCGTACAGAACTGACTGACTGGAAATCGGATGGTAAAGGGCTGATTGCCGATACGGTGACTTATATTACTGGCGTGCAGACCGTTGATGGCAGAGAAATCAACTTCAGTGCCATGCTCAAATCTCGCCAACACTTTGAAGGACAAAAAATTACTCGGCAAGATATTTTGTCAGAACAAGTCCAAATGACTTCTGGCGCAAAGCCGCCCACCGTTAAGTTAACCTTGCCAGAGCAAGTGCGACCGGGACAAGAATATTCCCTGGATGCAGTCGTACAAGAGCCGTTGGGAAATGATCTTCTCTTAGGTGCCGCGATCGAAGAACCTGTGAGAGTCGATGGCTATAACAAACCAGCTCCGGTCAATTTAGAACTCTTGACGGCAGGCGGTATTTTCAAAGTGGGTCGCGCTCCCTCGATTGCAGATAGTCGCTGGATTTCAGCCGTTTTGGTGCGGGGCGATGGCATGACCATCATCACCCGACGTTTACGCATCGTAGGCAAAAACAAATAAACGAGGCCTTAGAGTCAAATCAAATTTGTTATATCAACATCACTACCTCAATCTTTTTTTAAGCTGAAAGGGATGACAGCTTAAAAAAACAGCGTGGTTAGTCAAGCAAATTAGAACGATAGGGCAGTGAAGTCTCTCGACGCTCCTAGAAGTCTGAGATACTTCACTGCGCTCAAAATGCCAGTCAACTAAGCAGGATTGCACCAGAGCAGTGCGAATCCCTGAGAGAATGTGTTCTGAATGGGAATACTCAGACAATCACCCAGTTAGGACAAGGCTGGTGGCTTAAGGCATATGTGGCGAAGGCTCAAAAATATCTTGCTTAGCTTTAGGTCATATCCTGATCTGAGTCCAGATCAGGAACTAAGGCGCAAAATCAATCGTGCACTGGCACACCGTCAAGCATTACCACCGAATGCCTGGTTTGAAACTTTTTGGCAAACACGCAACATTTCCGAAGATATAGCGCTGTTTGTCTATACTCAGCTCACAACCTATTCCGGGATTTCATTTGCCAAAGTATTACCCAGCGATCGCTTAGATCAAGATCTCCACCTGACACTTGTTTGCTGGTTCAATTGGCAACTGGAATTGTGTGAAGACTTTTCTCAGCGCTTTCATGTGGATATTAGCGATCGACTGGATTTTCACACCCTAGTCACCGTCGAGGATTTTGTAGTTTTCCTCAATCTGCAACTGGTTTCAGTGAATCGCTCCTGACGGTCATCGAACCCTCTCCAATTATCAATTCCAATGCGATAAAAGAAGTCAGTGTCACCTTCATCTATCAATAAAGAATGGGGAGCATCTCTATTGTGTAGAAATGCTCCCGGCTTCACTTAGAGATGAAACTTCATAAGATTGCCACCCGCGTAGCAATCTTTTTCACGACCACTAGAAAATAGATTAGATTGCCTCTAAATTCTTTTCTCCTGTCCGAATGCGGACAATTTGCTCTACAGGAGAAATGAATATCTTGCCATCTCCAATTTCACCTGTGCGGGCTGCCACGATGATTTTATCAACCACCATGTCTACCTGCTCATCTTCTACCACAATTTCGACTTTGAGCTTCTGAAGAAACTCGACTGTATATTCAGAACCGCGATAACGCTCGGTCTGACCTTTTTGACGACCAAATCCTCGGACTTCAGATACCGTCATCCCAACTACGCCAGCATTGACTAACGCAATTTTGACTTCATCTAATTTGAATGGTCGAATAATGGCTTCAACTTTTTTCAACCCTCTGGCTCCTTATTAGTGCTGCACACTGTCAAATAGCATGACACTATCTATCATCGTCAATGAGGAAGTTTTTGTAGCTTTTAATACGTTTCATCATCTATGCCTGCATTCTACTAAAACGTTACCTCGTTTGGGTCGCAAGCCTGAACTGCATGGAGATGGCTTATTCAAGAAAAAGCAGTCCGCTCAACAATTTGCGGATCAATCTTTAATATTTAACGATTTTAACGATTTCGTAGCAAAGATTAACGATTTCGTAGCAAAGGGCTAACGATCGCAAAACCCAAGCCAAAAAAGGTAACGATAATTAACATCACCACTAAGGTCAATTTCCAGCCTGCCAAATCAGACGATCTTTCTGGCTTAGGTGGGCGACGTGGACGACTTTCTTGCCCAGTCAATAACTCATCCGCGATTGGTGCGGGACGCATGGGGTCAAAAGTAAAGGGGGCGACCTGGTCTTTTGCAGCAGATCCAGCCGATCGCCGCGTCGTATCCGTGGGTTCAGGCAGCAGATCGGGCTGAGCTGCCTCTGGCAAGGGCTCTGGCGGAGTTAACTGGAAGGATTGAGCAACCTGATGTAGACTCAAAGCTGACTGTACAACTTTCTCAACTGCCGATCGCAACTGTTGATTTTGTTGAGCCAGCTGTTGGTTTTCTACCTTGAGCGAATCAAGCAATGCCTGAGTTGCTTGAAGCTCTGCTGCGACTTGCCGATAGAGTGAAATCGGTACGGAGGCAGAGTAGCCTCCTGATGGTGCTCCGGTTGGTCGATTTGTGGATGAACCACCCCGCATCGGTGAATTGTTATTCAGTTTGGATGTCATAGTTCAATTTACAGACCTGGGAATTCCCAAATTGACAAAACTAAGCCCCAGAATAGTCGAAGTTCGAGGAATCTAAACAAAATTCGCCAAAAAGTTTGCGAAGAATCCAAAAATCGATGGAGCATCTTATGAGTCAGTCTTCTACCCAACCCAGTCCACCTTCCGAATTTGGCATTTCCGAATCAGAGACCCCCACAAAATACGGTGAACGCCTGATCACTGAAGGGCATCTCATCACGTTTCCCAACCCTCGAATTGGACGACGTTACACCATTCATATCAGCCTGCCGGAATTTACCTGTAAATGTCCGTTCTCAGGATATCCAGACTTTGCCACTATTGACGTCAGTTATGTGCCTGACCAAAAAGTCGTCGAGTTGAAGGCGCTTAAGCTCTACATCAATAGCTATCGAGATCGCTACATCTCTCACGAAGAGTCTGTGAACCAAATTTTGGATGATTTCGTCACCGCCTGTGAGCCGTTAGAAGTCACCATCAAAGGTGATTTTACGCCACGAGGCAATGTACATACTGTGATCGAGGTTTTTCATCAAAAATAGGTGCTTTCAGCTAGCAAAGATACAACCCGTCGTGATCCCTCTTGCCAAAGCGAGTCGTTCGTCAAAGATTAGTTGACGAGGAATCGAATTCCCAGGATTTTGACTAAATTAAATTTTTAAGTCTTCGCTCTACCAAAGTTTTCCTGGCGGAACCCTATCTCCCTGAAAAATCCCTTGCGAACAAATTGTTAACATTTTTGAAGATTCCCGTTAGTCCTTTAAAAAAATTAACAATACTTTTGTCATATTGCAGCGCTGCAATCAGGAAACCCTTGTGCGGTGAAATCGGGGTGAAGATTACTTTCCAGTGGGGGCTTCACTCCAACCTTCAGCGCAACACTGAAGCTGGCATTTTTTCCCCTTACGAATGTTCTATATTTTTCACAGGCGTTTTGCAAAAAAAAATTGAGCATTTGGAACCTCTCAAAACATTAAGCCCTCTACAAGATTTTTGTCTGACCCTGACTTTGACAAGATTTTTGCCCGACAATTGAAGGGATGACAGAATGTTCTGCAAAAATGAAACCATTCTGTATCCATGTAAGCGTTTAGACCCATGACTCAGAGTGGTTTAGGCATGACTTATATTTTCATGGCTCTCAGTCAAGTGGCTTGGGTGCATCCGGGTTTCCTGACCTATCTGAAACAACGTGAAAAGGTTTATATACACCGGACAATTCGGTTGCTCCAATGCCGCAAAACTTTTAAGGAATGTGGCAAACGGGCGGCGTTTTTATTTTTAGCATCACCGTGACAGACACTGCTTCTCACCACAACTCAGGCTTAAACCAGCAAATCTACCAGCGGTTAAGGGCAGCACTAGAGCTAAATCTGCGACGACAGATTTTTGTCGCAGTGTGCGATGACCTATCGCTACGAAATCAGTTGGCAACGAAGCTACACGCAGAATTGGCATACCCTGCCCAGATTGTTGCAGCCCAGCGAACCGAAGAATTACCGTATCCTCGCTTGGTGAGTCTGAACCTCAGCCTGGAAAACCCTGATCCGATGGATCAAGTTGCTTTCTGGCTAGAGCAAAATCCGCCGCCTCAAGGGAGTCATCTTCTACAAGCACCCGGATTTCAACTTTTGGGAGTTGAGCGTTTGACTCGGCAACCGCCAACCGTACAGCGGTTGTTTTTAAGCAACCTACAAAGAATTGAGCAGATGTTGCCGACGCTGGAATCCAGCTTGTTGCTCTGGATTCCTCGCCCTTGGAGCCGAGTCATTCAACAATCTGCGCCGGAGTTCTGGCGCTGGCATACAGGAGTGTTTGAGTTTGAAGGAGAGCCGACCCCTGTACCGACGGAAGCCAAGGGTGGTTCTCTGGAAGGTAACTCAATGGAACCTGCTGTGGCTTTGCCAACAGCTGCTGCAACTCAGGCACCTGCGGCGTCACAACCGCCTCTTGCTCAGCAGTCGCCTGTACCCGCCAAAGTCGCAGCACCTGCAAAACCCCCTGTGTTATCGGAGACGATCGCCGTTGCCGATATATTGACAACAGCAACAGGGACGGATGTACTACTCCTGTCATCGCTGCCCTCACCAGCAAACAGTCAGCATCCTGTGCACCGCCCCTCTGCTGTCCAGAATACTGAGTGCACAAACCAACCCGCCTCAGAGAAACAAACGGCTGATCCCGTCACTGCTGCGATCGCATCACAGCCAGGAAGGCTTACCCCAGCCCAAAAAGAATCTTTATGGAACATTTTGACCCATGATTTGTCCCAGCTGGACGAGCCAGAAAGCCAGGCACAGCAATCGATCGCCCCGCCACCGCCACCAGTTGTCCCACCCCCTCCCGTCCAACCAACCAATCTGCATACGTTAGAAACGAAAAAGCTAGAAGTCCAAAAACAGGATCAGAGCCCGCAGAAGTCCTTGAAGACTGCGTTTACTGTTCCCCAACCCCAACAGCAGCTTCGCCGAACCGAGTCAGCCTCTCCAGCCCCCTTAGCAACGCCTCCGAACCAAGCTGCTAAACTGCTTGGAGCGCCCAGCGCTCCTGCCAAGCCCAGTCCATCTGTTCCCCCTACTCGCCCCCTCAAAGCTCCAGACACGGCTGCTCCAGTGGCTGCCAAAGGTTCGGCTACTGCAAAAAGCACAGACACAACCCAGACTTCAGATCACGCGCTTAAGAAAGAGAAGCCTCGACCAGCCTTCACTCAATCTCAATCAGCGCTTGATCTAGCAGATTTTGTCTTAGCTAGCATTACTCAAGAAAACCAGACGGAACCCGTTTCAAACAATGGGTATGGGGCGGTAGGACCCGTCGCAACGAATGCGACCAACGGACATAAAACCAGTCTTCAGCCGCTCCAAGCACTTGAAAATATTGAACAACTGCACCTGAAACAAGCACCCCCTGCTGCACTGGCAGCTGCTTATCGCAATTTAGGCAACCTGTATCGCGATCGCATTGAACAGGGTCATGCCTCTCAACAAAACTTGATGATTAGTATCCGCTCGTATGAGCAGGCACTGGATTGGCTTGATGAGTCTTCTTCACTGTGGTCAGATATTTTGAACGATATTGGCAACCTGTATTGGATGTTGTCTCATAGCCCAAATCGTGGGGATAATGCACTCCGCTATCTGGAAAAAGGGATTCAGGCTTATCAAACTGCGTTGTCTAAGACGAATCCTGACACTCGTTCTCATTCCTACGCTATGATCCAAAACAATTTAGGATCAGCCTATGGTGATCTGGCGAGGTACAGAGATTCCAGTGAACACTTGCAGCGATCGATTCAAGCATATCAAGAAGCTTTACGATATCGCGACGCGAATAGTGAACCTCAGCGCTATGCTGCCACTCAAAACAATTTGGGCACTGCCTATTGGAACCTGGCACAGCATGAAAAGCCAATCGTCAACCTGAGTCAGGCGATCGCAGCTTATAACCAGGCATTGCATCATTACGATCCCGATCGGGAACCGCTGAGTTACGCCATGATCCAGAACAACCTAGGGACTGCCTACTGGAATTTGGCGCAATTTGAGCAAAATACTCCTGAACTAGCAGGAGCGCTGGATGCCTCCTCCGAAGACTTTCTCAGGTTAGCGATCGGGGCTTATCGAGTCGCACTGATCTACCGCACTGCCGAGGTTAACCCTACCGCTTACGCCGCAACCCAAAATAATCTCGGCACTGCCTACTGGCATTTGGCAAATCAGCCAACTCTACATTACGAAGAATGTGGAGAGTGTTTGCAAGCTGCGATCGTGGCTTATAAAGCTGCCCTGGAAACGGTCCAGCAAATAAGTACCAAAAATTCGTCCCTCAGTCTATCCTTCGATCGCTTCGCCACACACAATAATTTGGGGTTAGCTCTGCACCAACTCGCCATCGACAAACACATTGAGTGGGAGGACAGCATCCGCACCACTTATCTGGAAGAAGCCCTCCAGCATCACGTACAGGCACTTCAAGGCTGGCAAGGAAAACCGGACTTCTACCAAACTGCCCTGGGCTACATCGTCCAAACGATTCGCACCTTCTACAATCTCTACGGCATCAGTGGTCAAACGTCCGCGCTTTCCAAAGTGCCTGGCTCTTTACTGTCTGAAATCTTAAGCAAATTATAGTCAACCAACGCTAGCAGAAGGCGAGATAAGGCTTAAGTCGCAGGTAGAAAGACAGGAATTCCTAAAACTGGGCAGGGGAAATCATTCCCTAATGCCTTAACCAGCGAATGATTAGCAGAAGAACATCCTAAAACCAGGAGACTGGCGGATTCGACTTCTGCCACTGCTCGCAATTCTTCGGCAACCCCCCCAAAGCGCAGATGAGTTTTAAGCGAACCGCGCCATTCTTCAGCTAAATGGCGCGCTTGCCACAAGATGCGATCAGCTTCTTCAAATTGTTCGATTGGGGGTGTGCCAGCAGTTGTTTGGTCTGAGGAAAACCGGGGTAACCGTGTTTCAACTACAGCACTCGTCCCTAAACGACGGGAACCCATTGACTCCAGGTTGGCTGATTTCAACGATCGCCGATGCCGTTTGGCAGAAAAATCTTTTGATAAGGTTTGATTACCCCAAGAATTGAGATCAGGTAAAACAAGGGGTGTATCTACAACGTAAACCACTTGAACATTCACGGCTTGTCGAGTTGCCATGCGGGTCTGGTAAGCAATCCACAACGTCACGTCTAATGCGGCAAGGCTCTGAGGAGAACTGTTAAACCCAACCAGCAAATTAATTTCCGGGTTCGCCATTTCCGGTTCAGCATCACAAGGGGTAGAGTTGCCTGATAAACCCATGTGCGCCTTACCAGGCAATAGCACGATTTGATCCGCCAGGTCATCCCTACCGAGTGCGCCTTGCAGCCGCACCAGCATTGACATAATATTCACAAATTGCGCCTCTCAACATAAGGGTTTGCAAGCATTGCCAGGATGGTGGAAAATCTTGCTAGAAATCAGACCTACAAAATCTACACAAAACGCTGGGTCATTTCCAGGTTATGTTTTGAGTAGATTATGAATATTTTTGAAGACCTCACTGAAAAGTTTTGCAAAATATCGGTCACACTTGTGATCTGCAATAGCAATCTTCAACCACTGATTTTTTCCAGTTTTTTTTTTCAAACTTCAAACTAGAGCAGACGATTTCAGGTGAAAATGTCCTCTGCCACTATAGCTCACCCCCTTTCCATCTCCTACTTCCCAAGGAGGGGATCGCTTTCCTAGAAAAGATCATAGCGGGATCAAAATCTGAAATTGCCTGAAACATGCAACCCGCTCGTGCGTGCAACTGGGCGAAGATGTGGATGCTTAACAAGCTTGTGGTAGAAAATTTTGCGTAAAATTGTCCATTCTTAAGTTGCGATGCCCCAATTTCGGCTGCTTCTTTTATTAATTCTGGCCTATACAGCGTTGCTAAGTGGAGCATCGAGACCCGCCTTTGCCAAAGCATCAAAATTAGGCGATCGGTTCTCCCATCAAATGCTCCACCGGTTTGCCCTGCCGATTTTGACAAGGAGTCTCGCCCAGTCAGTCGTCTCCGAGCCAACTCCAACCTCCCTTGAATCGATTCGGTATGACAACCTCACCAGCGTTTACCAGATCAATTCGGATTACACCTACACCTTAACTTTGTCAGAACGAAAAACCCTACTCAGTGTAAAAGGCGTACAGGAGGGGCAGCGTTCAGCACTTAGCTTTTATCCCGATTCTCAATCGCTGGAACTGGTCGAAGCCTATGTAATTCAGCCAGATGGGCAAAAAGTTTTGGTTTCTCAAGAGAATATTTTTACTCGCTCCAGCCCAGAAGCGGAGGATGCCCCCGGTTTTACCAACAGTATGACGACGACTGTGGTCTTTCCTCAGTTGGGTTTAGGCAGCCAAACCTTTGTGAAGTGGAAATTGATTCAGAAAAAACCTTCTGTTATTGGCTTCAGTAGTATCGACAGTCCCGCTTTCAAAGACGCAACCGTCCGGCAATCGGTTCAGCTCATCTTACCTGCAGGACTTCCCCTGAAATGGCAAAAGCGGGGAGATTATCGCGTCACCGATCGTACCCACGGAAAGCAGCGAGTGATTACAGCCACAATTGAACACCAACCCGGACAAGCCGCTGAAAAAGGCATGGTGGACGAATGGGATGTGCAACCCTTATTTGTCTTCTCCAACCTGAACAGTTGGGAAGAAATCGGTAAGCTTTACTGGCAACAATCGCAGGACAAGGTGCAAGTTACCCCTGAGATCAAAGCGTTAGCGAATCAAATCGCGGGCAATCAGCAAGGCTTAGAGGCTGCCCAAGCAATCCACAACTGGGTTGCTCAGAATATCGATTATGTAGCAGTTTATTTAAACGAATCCGCAGGTTATGTCCCCCATTCGGCGACTGAAGTTCTCAAAAATGGCTATGGCGACTGCAAAGATCATGTCGTGTTGATGCAATCCTTGTTAGCAGCCAAAGGGATTGAATCTTACCCGGTTCTGGTCGATTGGGGCAGTCTTTTTACGTCATTGCCACTGCCCACAACTGACCAGTTCAATCATGCCATGATTTATCTTCCTGCTTATCAAAAATTTGCCAATCCGACCGATCAATATGCGGCATTGGGAGAATTGGATGTCTCTTTACGCAATAAGTTTGTCGTCATCGCCTCCAAACAAGGGGCAATCGCCCAGACGCCTCCCATCAACGCAGCCGAAAATCGCTACATGCTGACTCAGAACATCACCATTGCCAACGATGGCACCGTTGATGGAACGGGCGAGATCACTGTTATTGGCACAATCAACCACTCCATTCGGAGTCTCTTTGTTTCGGATAGTGCAGAGAAAATTGCCAACGAGATCCTTGCACAAACGCCAGAAGGAGGATTTGGTCGCATTATTCCCCTGAAATTGGATAATCTCGCACAATCGCCTATCTTGAAGACTCAGTGGAGCAGTCCCTATGCCATTACATTGAGAAATTGGACTAGCTTCAGTGTGCCGATCGGCGTTGATCTAGAAAATCCCCATCATCTACGCGGTTACATTACGCCAGGACAGCGTCGCTATCCCCTGATCGCAGAAGCCATGACCTGGATATGGAACTATCGGATAACCATCCCCGAGGGCTATCAAATTAACCGCTTGCCTGAAGCGACTCAATTTTCTAATGCGGCGGGAGAATATAACAGTCACTATCAAGCTGATCCCGATGCTCGATATATTATGGTTCAACGAAATTTAGTTTTGAAACAAGATGTTTACAATGCTAACGAGTATCCAGCCCTCAGGGCGTTGATCTATCAACCTGTAAATGATGCCCGCAGTGCGATTGTGTTGAAGAAACGTTAAAAGGCATGTCCGCAGTTTAAGATCAAGAGTGCAAGCTTTTGACCGTCAGTGGTCTCTTTAAATGAAATTTTTCACGATCCAACTGCATTACAACCGGAAGTTTGGGGTGTGACTGTGCCTCCCACTGCATCAGGGCTCGATATCAAGACGCTATTTCCGTTTGAATTAGATGATTTCCAACGGCAAGCGATCGACGCTTTGGAGGCTTCACGATCGGTCGTTGTCTGCGCTCCCACCGGTTCAGGTAAAACACTGATCGGCGAATATGCCATTTATCGAGCACTCAAACGGGGACGGCGCGTATTTTACACCACACCCCTCAAAGCGCTCTCCAACCAAAAACTCCGAGATTTTCGCGACCTCTTTGGAGCTGAGCAGGTGGGGCTATTAACTGGAGACCTCTCGATCAACCGAGATGCACCCGTTCTAGTCATGACCACTGAAATTTTTCGCAATATGCTCTACGGTACTCCGATCGGAGAAGTTGGCATCTCGCTAACTGGGGTAGAAGCCGTCGTTCTGGACGAGTGTCATTATATGAACGATCGGCAACGGGGCACTGTTTGGGAAGAGTCCATCATCTATTGCCCTCGTGAGATTCAATTGCTGGCACTCTCTGCCACAGTTGCCAATAGTGAGCAACTCACCGATTGGATTCAACGAGTCCATGGTCCGACAGAGCTGATTTATTCAGATTTTCGTCCCGTTCCTCTGCAATTTCACTTTTGCAATCCCAAAGGCCTATTTCCTCTACTAGATGATAGCCAACGCCAGATCAACCCCCGATTGAAGCTGCGTGGCGGGCAAAAACAAAAAGGGGACAATCGTCGCCATCCCCGTCAAGATAGTCCCAGTTTGCCTTACGTTTTGAGCCAGTTGCATCAGCGGGATATGCTACCCGCAATCTACTTTATCTTTAGCCGAAAAGGCTGTGACCAAGCCGTAATCCAAGTTGAAGGGATGTCTCTGGTCAACGAAGCCGAGGCAAAAACGCTGAGCCAGCAGATCGATGCTTTTTTGGCACGCAATCCAGAAGCCGGACGAGTTGGACACATTGACGCCTTGAAGCGAGGGGTTGCATCCCACCATGCTGGGGTACTGCCTGCCTGGAAAGGGTTAATTGAGGAGTTATTTCAACAAGGTCTGATTAAGGTGGTCTTTGCGACTGAAACGCTCGCTGCAGGAATCAACATGCCGGCTCGCACAACGGTGATTTCTAGCCTTTCCAAGCGAACCGATCGTGGACATCGCCTGCTCACAGCATCCGAATTTTTGCAAATGGCAGGTCGCGCTGGGCGGCGAGGCATGGATAGTCTGGGACATGTCGTCACTGTACAAACCCCATTTGAAGGGGCAAAAGATGCTGCCTACCTGGCAACTGCAGGGGCAGATCCGCTTGTGAGCCAGTTTACCCCTAGTTATGGTATGGTGCTGAACCTGTTGCAAACCCATACCCTTGAAGAAGCCAAAAATCTGATTGAGCGGAGCTTTGGTCAATATCTGGCAATGTTGTCCCTTAAACCGCAACAACAAGAAATTGATCGGTTGATGGCTGAATGGGAACAACTGCAAGGAACGCTAGCCAATGTTGATACATCCTTGTTGGCTCGCTATGAAAAGCTGCAAGAGCGACTGAAAGAAGAACGCCGATTGTTGAAGATTTTGCAGCACCAGGCAGAGGAGGTGAAGTCACATGATCTGGCAGTCGCACTGGCTTTTGCTGTGGCAGGAACTATCCTGCAAGTGAAAGGAGACAATGTGCCAGTTTCAAACCCACTTCCAGCAGTTTTGGTGACCAAAGTCCCCGGCTCTGGGCAATTTCCTTACCTGGTCTGCTTGGGACAAAATAATCGCTGGTATGTGTTGACGGTGGGCGATGTGGTAGACCTCCGGGGAGACATCCCGCGTCTAGCAAGAGTAGATGCGCTCAATCCCCCTGTAGAAATGCCCCTCAAACCTGGACAATCACGCAGTGGTGACGAGACCACAGCAGCGATCGTCCAGCAAATCCCGCGCTTGCCTAGCGTGCAGGAAGCAGCACCCGAAGTGAATGTCCAACTGGAACGGGTGAAAGCATTGGAAGAAGAAGTGATGGCTCATCCAGTTCACCGCTGGGGCGATCGGGTGGCAGTTTTGAAACGACAAAAGCGATTAGCCGTTGTTGAAACAGAACTACATAGCCGCCAGAGCAAATTAGAAGCCTTAGCCCAACGTCATTGGGAAGAATTTTTGCATCTTATTGAAATCTTGCAACGGTTTGACTGTCTAGAAAAGGCAGATGGACAGTTTAAACCCACCCAAATGGGACAGACGATCGCAGCCATCCGAGGCGATAACGAACTTTGGCTAGGATTGGCTGTGCAATCGGGCGAATTGGATGCTCTAGCACCTCATCATTTGGTTGCTGCCTGTGCCGCATTGGTCACCGAAGTGTCTCGCCCCGACATTTGGACCCGCTATGACATCTCCAGTGAGGTTGAAGAAGCCTTGGCAGGGTTACGGGGCATCCGCCGACAACTGTTTCAGCTTCAGCGTCGTTATGAGGTCATGTTACCCGTCTGGTTGGAATATGACCTGATTGCGATGGTAGAACAGTGGGCTTTGGGCACCGAGTGGAAGGAACTTTGCAGCAATATCAGTCTAGATGAGGGGGATGTCGTGCGGGTATTACGCCGTACTCTGGATTTCCTCTCTCAATTACCCCATACTCCTCATCTTTCTGATTCACTACGTCAAAACACCTATCGAGCGATTCAGTTGATCGATCGCTTCCCAGTCAATGAGACGATCGACTAATAGTCCGTCAGAATAGATTTGAGGGGTGACTCAAATCTACAAAAAACATTTTTGAGATGTTTTGAGGGTTTTCAACCCCTCAAAACAGTCTTGACAGAACACTAGAGGTTCAAGACTTTTCAATCCCCCATCTTGAACCTTCCATTTAAAATCTTATCTACCGGACTGAAAAGGCTTCACTAAATCGGCGAGTAATCGGTTCCATCAAGAACGTCAAGATAGATTTTTTACGGGTGACAATTTCAGCCGTTGCCGCCATCCCTGGCGTCAGATCCACAGATTTGCCTCGCACCTCGATCGCAGCTTTGCTCAACTTAATGCGAGTTGGAAAGACTAGTCCTAAATCTTTATCGACGATCGCATTGGGACTGACCTGAACGACTTCCCCTTCCACAATGCCAAACTCTTGATAAGGAAAAGTAGCCAGTTTCACTTTGGCACGCATCTTTTCTCGCACAAAACCGATATCCCGGTTGAGCACCTTGACCTCTAAGAGCAAGTCTTCACCCTCTGGTAAAACAGACAACAACTCTTCACCGCCTTGCACAGGACCACGAGTGGCTTTCATGCTATATACTGTGCCGTTCACAGGCGCTTCTACCGTTTCTCGCTCTCGTTCTTTTTTAGCCTGTGCCAGTTGTCCTTCTACCGTAGCCAATTCTTCCCGGCGTTTGGTGAGTTGGGTCAATACCTCGCTCTGCCGCTGAGAGCTTAACCCTCCCGATTTACTGCTAGCTGCCTGATATGACTGTTTCGCTTGCTGAATGCGATCCTGTTGGGCATCCATTTCTTTCTCGATCGAGACAATCTTATCTTCCGCATTCGTCACATTATCCTTCGCTCGGATATATTCAAGTCGCGGAATCGCCTTGTCTGCCAGCAATGTTCTCAAACCAGCTTCCTGGTCTTGGGCGTTCTTCAGGTTTTCTCTGGCATTAATCAGGTTCTCTTGCAAGCGGGATAGACGGGCTTCCGCTTCACTGATGGTGGCAAATTGCTGATTGGCTTCAGCGTTTGCCGCTGCTTGTTGTTCATTAAAAGCTCTCAAGCGCGCTTCTAACAACTCATCCTGTAGAGTAGAACCTGCCGTAACCGAGCCTGCCCGTTCTGCTTCCAGGCGAGCAAGATCTTGTCGAATCAAGCGAGCAGAGTTGGCAAGGCGATCGATAGCAGTTTGAGGCAAGCCTGAGTCCAATTCAATCAGAACTTCCCCTTTGGTAATTTGCTCACCTTCTCGTACTTTAATTTCTTTAATCGTGCCTGCCCCTAAAGCTCTCACGGGTCGAACCTGCACAGAAGGGATTAACTCACCCGGAGCAGTTGCCACTTCGTCAATCTTGCTGAAATGCGCCCAAGCGATCGTGCCGAATACCATCAAACTAATGCCACTTGCCAAGATACGAGTGTAGAGAGGAGGTAACTCTTGGACAGCCTTCCCCAACTCATAAGAAAGAGAATGCTCTGGATTAGCAAGCTGTTGGCGAATCTGACGAGATTGGGCAGGACTCGAAGAAATGGAGACTCGCATAGGCAGAAAGTCAACGCGCTGTGAGGAATGTTAGTTAAACCATGGATCGTCAGTCCGATCCAAATACCAGCCTAGAAAGTTCTCAAGGTTTCAGGTAGGGTCGGTTACTTTTTCTTAACAACTCTTAAACTCAATTCGTGCATAGAACCCTTCCAACTCGTATTAACGTTGAGTCAGGTTGAAAGCCAGAGCATCTTACCCCTGCTCTAAGCTATCCAGGTTCCAAATATTCTGTGTCCTTCTACCCCCTTTTTTACTCGTGTTTCAACTTCTGCACCCCCTGGTTAAAGCGATTCAACCTTTTTTAGTCCCGGTTTGCTTTGTGCTTGCCTGGCTGCTGATTGGTGGCGCAATTTGGAGCCTGATGAGTGCATTTCGAGACAGTGTTAAGACTGCACAACGCTTGCATCAGATTCCCTGCGCTGATTGCCAATTTTTTACGAGAGATTATCACCTTAAGTGCGCAGTTCACCCTTCGCGTGCTCTATCTGAACAAGCGATCGATTGCCCCGACTATCGAGCGCATCCCTAATCTGGGTTAGATTCTGGAGAGCGGCGGTTGGGAATTTGCTCTGCCTCTGGGCATTCGTCGGAAACCAAGGGTTCGGCATTGCCTTTGGGAACGGATGCCAGCTTTTGCGTTACAGCACCAATGCTTTCAAGACGAACCATCTCTTCCCAAGAACAATTTTCGTCTTCTTCTTCCGTTTCGTAGCGGAGGGTCACCAAATCGCCCTCAATATCAAGGATGCGTGCCCGTTCGATCCATCTTTGCTGATCCCGCAAGAAGATCCAGACTTCACGACCATCACAACAAAGTTGGTAGATCTTGCGATGTAACATGTCTTATTTCTCCTGAGCAGGGACTCTATAAATGCTTGAACAATCTGCAATTTGAGGGGATGCAGAGAGAGATAATCTGAAGCTGATTCGAGCAAAATTAAATAACTCTACCCAGTTCCAGTCAGAGTCTCTGCGACGATCAACTAGCTGGAATAATTCAGCCATAGACTGACTGTTCATGAGAGATGACGTTCTGACACAAAGCTTTTTTGGTGAAGCCCAGAACCCTGGCTCCAACGAGGAAGCAGGTAGTCTTGCTGGACTGCACCTGAAGCATAAGGAGAACTGCTAAATTCATGTATTCAAAGCAGGTAATAGATTTTAGAAAACCTTAGTTCAGCAATGGGGAAACAAATCTGAATTAGGCGTGGGTCTTAATTTAAGGGCGATAAAAACCAAACACGAACATTTACGGGGATAGACGCATCAGAGAGTTCATGAATCCGACCATTGCTCTCACTTCCCGGTTGACCCAATCGACTCAGTCATTTGATACAACACAATATTCAAGTTTGGAAGCTTACCCCCTATTTTAGCGACAGTTGGACAAAGTTGCTCAACCGATAGGTCATTTGATCCCAAAAAAACTATCTCAGCGGGTCATACTGCCTCGATCTCATCAGATCAGCCCAACAGGCTGGGATGTTCTAGATATGCTGTTGGTATTTTTGAAAGCTTTGCTCAGCAAAGCTTTCAAAAATACCAACAACACCTTTGAAACACTACCCAACAGGCTTTGCATTAAATTTTACCGGACTGTTGTGGATAATATGGAAATTTGTCCTCCTTGATTCGAGTCGAAGGATGAAAAGTCAGGATGAGAGGACGTCAAAAAAAGCATTTCGCCTAAACAGGTGCTTATCATTTTATTTTGCTCACTTCCAGACCCCTGATCGCCCTACAAAAATCTTCTCAAAAAAGATTCTCTGTGACATGGGTCAAAAGTCCCATCTTCTTTCTGCTTTGCGCTAAACCACGATCGTCGATCCTTGGGGCAAGATGTGAATAGGACAAACCTTCAAGGATGATTGGCATGTTACTGCATCTGTGTACGTGGACTGAAGTAGAAGCCTATCTGGAACAATCGCAGGGAATTATTTTGCCGATCGGTTCCACAGAACAGCATGGACCCACGGGCTTAATTGGCACCGATGCGATTTGTGCGGAGACGATCGCGCACGGGGTCGGCGAAGCAACTCATGCGCTGGTTGCTCCCACCATTAATGTGGGCATGGCACTGCATCATCTAGCGTTTCCAGGCAGTATGAGCTTACGTCCCAGCACCTTAATTTTGGTCATCCGAGATTATTTGACGGCGTTGAGCAGGGCTGGCTTCACTCGTTTTTTCTTTATTAATGGGCATGGAGGCAATGTTGCAACCCTCAAAGCCGCCTTTTCAGAAGTCTATGCCCATCTGGTAGACCTCAATGTGCCGCGTGCCGATCGGGTGCAATGTCAGGTCAACAATTGGTATCTGTGCAGCACCGTCAACAAATTGGCAAAAGAACTTTATGGCAATCAGGAAGGCTCTCATGCCACTCCAAGCGAAGTGGCATTAACTCAATATGTTTACCCCGACGCAATCAAACAGGCTCCTTTATCCACCTCTGTTTCTCAGGAGCACAAGATTTTTGGTGCCGCAGATTTTCGGCGACGCTATCCCGATGGACGCATGGGGTCCAATCCAGCCCTGGCAACCCCAGAACATGGGCAGCAATTTTACGAGTTAGCTGTCAAAGAGTTGAGCGGAGCCTATTTGCAGTTCTTAGCAGGAGAATAACAAGTCAGGGCGAGAGGGATAGCGCAGCAAATTGTTACAGCAAGTCTTTGAGATTAACGCCTAACCATCCCCTGAAGTTTTGTATCTGGGTGGGGTTGGGATCTTCCACTTTGAGTAATCGATATTGACTGGGTTTGGCAGCTGCGAGAGTCACGGAACAAGTTTTAAGTTCGTCCTGGTGGAAGAGGCTGATTTGAATGCGATCGCCAGCTCGATAATCTTTCAAGCGATCGGTTAGGGTATCGGCAGCTACCCGCAGCCCGTCGATCGCTAGCAACTCATCCCCCGCATCAATTCCTGCCATTTGAGCAGGGGTATTTACCTCCACAAACTTGACCAGTTCGCGTCCATGTTCAGCCTTAACAGTAATGCCCAGGCAAGGAGGCGCATCGGGAGGAATATCGGTTTGCAACCGCAACCCAAACGGACTCAAATACTGATCAAAGGGCAATTCTTCGGTACTGTGCAGGAAACGCTGGAAAAAGTCGCTGAGGTCAGTAGCAGCAACCATCTCAATCACAGCTTGCAACTGCGCTGGATTAAACCCAATTTCGTCTTTGCCAAATTGCTCCCACATTTGGCGCATCACATCATCCAGCGATCTCTGATTGTCATGTTGCGCCCGGATCAGCAGATCCAGTAGCAGCGAAATCATTTCTCCCTTCAAGTAATAAGAAATTTGGGAATTGGCACTATTCGCATCGGGACGATAGAGCTTGATCCAGGCATCCAGGCTGGATTCGCTCAAGGGCTGCACCTGCCGACCCGGGGTGTTGAGAAAGCGATTGATTTCCTTGCTTAAGTTATTCAGACAAGTTTCGACATCGTAGATCCCTGCCCGGAACGGCAGGATGACATCGTAATAACTGGTGGTGCCTTCGCTAAACCAGAGCGAAGGGGTGTAATTTTCTTGCTCGTAATCAAAAACCTCTAATGCTTGGGGGCGAATGCGTTTGACATTCCAGAGGTGAAAGAATTCGTGGGCAACCAGTTGCATGAAGCGATCGTATTTCTCCTTGGCTCGAAAGCCTAACCGGGGGTAGTTGAGTGAACAACAATCCTTGTGCTCCAAGCCACCAAAGCCCTGAGCCGAGAGATGGAGCAAGAACAGATAGCGATCGTAGGGCAAACCGCCAAATAGATCGGCTTCTACTTGAATGATCTTTTGCGTATCGTGGATGATTTGCTCTGGGTTCGCATTGCCTTGTCCCCAAATCGCGAGTTGATGGGGTTTGCCCAAAACTTCAAAATCGTGTAAGGAATGGGTACCAATTTCAAAAGGACTATCAACCAGGGTGTCAAAGTCCGCAGCAAGAAAGGTATTAGGTTCCTCTACCACAGCGGGTAGGGAGGTACTGATCTGCCAGGTTGATTGGGGCGGGACGATCGTCACGGTCATAGGCGATCGTTGAAACCCTGGTATGTAGAAAAAGAGCGCTGCTCCATTGAAATAACCATGGGTGGCATCTAGATGATTGGTTCTTACCGACACCTCATTGGCAAAAATGCGGTAGCGCACCATCAATTCAGGGTTGCCTTGAGTATCCACCTGCCAGCAATTTTTACCGAGCTTTTGCCAGGGCAGGGCTTCTCCGGTGCCATCTTCGCCTGCAAAGGCAGCAAAATCTTGTAGATGTCTGGCATATTCTCGCACCAGGTAGGAGCCAGGGGTCCAGACAGGCATTTTAAGGGCGATCTCTGACGAAGTTTCGCTGTGCCAACGCGTAATGCTGAGTGTTACCTGAAACAAATGGGTTTGAGGATTGGGCATTTCTACCCAATAGTGCAGTCGAGGCGAGGTAGCCAAGGGTTGAGACGCATCTTGCGGTGGAGTGGCAGAAACAGGTACGGTCACCCCTGTGGCGATCGGTGACGCCTGACTCTCCTGAGCAAACAAAGCGCCATTCTTAAGCATTGGCACCGCTTCTCGAACAGACTTTGTTTCTTGAACAGGCTGAGATTCGGGTGCAGGTTGCGTTGCAACAAAAGGCTCAGAAGCCAGAACAGGCTCAGATTTGTGTGCAGACTCGATTGGCAAATCGGGTTTGGTATCTATGACCGGTTCAATTGCCAGAGCAGGCTCGATTTCCGGCATTGGTTCTGCTTCTAAAATCGACTCAGCCACAGTTGGGGTCGGTTGACTCGGCGAAGAAGAAGTTTCAGAAACTTCAAGATTGGCTGGAACCAGCGCATCCTTTTCCAAAGAGAATTGCACCTCAGGGGAGATTTTTGGAATCGGCTCAACGATTTGTGACGCAGAGTCGATCGCGGCGTTCTGAACGGGTTCCAAGCTTTCCTGAATCATTCTCTATCCTCAATGCAAATCTTCAATTAACCTCACCTCAATCTCTACGGTGCTCCATCCCAGCGCCCAGAAAATTGTTGCTAACCTTTATTGATTTTCAGTTCAGCCAGGCATGATCGCCCCTCACTGGCAAGCATTCGGACACCCAAATCCAGCTTTCAGAAACGCTGTGTCCTCCCCACCGAGTTTCTAACCAGCTAACCTAGCAATCAACAGGTTCTACCTCAGGGGTACGCTTTCGGGCTATCCGACTTTTATATCTTGCCCGCCAGTTGCACCATTTGTTTAAAGTTGACCAGATGGATGGCCTGATTGGCAGCATCAATCTTGATCCAGCCCTTACTATCTAGCTTTTCCAAAATCTTGACCGTATCTTCCTCGCGAATATCCGTCACATCGGCAAGATCTTTGGCTGGAATATTAAAAATTTCAACCCCATTCGCAGTTTCGCTGCCGTAATTTTCTCCCAACGAAACCAACGTATTCGCCAATTTGACAGCTGGCGGTTGATTTCGCAGTTGAAATCTGAGATTGGTTTGCCGTAGGCGTCGCACCATCAGTTGCAGCATTCGATGATGTAACTGAGAGTCTTTGAAGAGTGTTTGAATAAACCGTTGAGCAGAGATACTGATCAATTTAACAGCTGAGAGGGCAATGACGTCGGTGGAACGCGGCGATTCGTCCAAAATCGCCATTTCCCCAAAAAAATCACCTCGCCCCAAAATTGCCAGCGTGGCTACATTTTCTCCAGAGTGACGTCGGACCTTGACCCAACCTGACACCACGAAGTAAACAGCGTTCCCCCAGGCATCTTCCATCAAAACAGCCCGATTGGCTGGATACTCGTGTTCAACCGCCACTGACATTAACCATTCCAGGGTTTCGGGATTGGCAGCGGTCAAAAGAGGAAAAAGCTCACTAAAAGCTTCAGTCTGCATGAAGGATTTGAGGGTAATGTGTAAATCGGTATTCATCATTGAGCAGATAAACCTGCTCAATTAATATTCTCTTTGATTTGATGCCCTTGTTCTCAGAGGGGATTCACGGATTGTATAAGATTTACGGATTTTAACTGGTATTGGCAGAGGATACCATTGGGGAAAAACACCCAAATTTTCACAAATTAGGCAGGATAAATCCGTAGACGGCGGTTAGGTTCTTCACCAAAACTCCGAGACTTGAGGTGGTAGTGTTCGACTAACTCATGTTGCATTTTGCGAACGTAAGCGGAACGGGGGAGCAGCTCAACGGGTTGTCCTTTGGGAATCACAATTTGTTCAACTGCCAGTCTGGCTTCTTCGAGGGCTTCGATTTCATCGTCGTTGCCGTCACTGGTAAAGAGAGTTAAGTCGGCAATATCGGGAGTGGCGGGGTCGTCCATATCCAACATTCGTCGCAGAGCACGGGCGATTTGAGAAATCGTACTGGCTTTGATGGTATGAATGGGTACTTGCCGCGTTCTAGCCAGATGCCGTAGTTTCGAGTGGTTTTTAACGTGCGATCGCAGCGCCAAAACTACATCTGCACTATCCATCTCTTTAGTCAGGACAACAGGCAAATTGAGAGTTTGGATGACCTGCTCTAACTGGTGGCGACTCACTGCATATGGATAAATCCTGAGAATGGACTCGTCGTCTGCAAACTTGGCTTGGGGGAAGGAAATCGAAGCGGAGGCAAAAGGAGTATCAAGGTTGAACACTTCAGGTTCTGTGCCAGCCAGCCCTCCAGTATCTTGAACGAAGGAGGCATCTAGCAGTTTTTCAAAGTCTTGTTCTTCTGCATCGTCGGCGATCGCTGGCGGGATGGGCAAGGGGGGCATTTGTCCCGAAGATCGCCATCCCTGAACTGAGGGCATAGCGTAGTCTTCCCAGGGGGCACTGCGTCGCGATCTTCGTCCCCCATAAGTGCGCCCCGACGAGTAAACCGGAGCCTGTGGCGGCGCGATCTCTGAAGCGGCACTGGACAGTTCGTGCGTGATCAAAACTTTACCCGTTTCACTGAGCGTTCGCACCTGCGGATTGGGTTGCCGTCCCCGCAACAGGCTATCGACCGTTTCAGCAACATGTTCGTGCACCACCCATTTCTGCCGTTCTGCCATCTCCACGGCAATGTCGAACGTGGGGGGAGCCTTGCGTTCTAGTACACTCTTTTGGCTACCTCGGCGTCGGGCTTCGTCATCTCCCAGCGTGACCGATTGAATGCCGCCGATCAGATCTGAAAGGGTGGGATTTTTGATCAGGTTTTCCAGGCGATTACCGTGCGCAGTTCCCACGAGTTGCACCCCTCGCTCTGCGATCGTTCGGGCTGCCAGGGCTTCCAGTTCAGTGCCAATTTCATCAATCACGATGACTTCAGGCATATGGTTTTCGACTGCTTCGATCATGACCTGATGCTGAAGTTCAGGGCGAGCGACCTGCATTCGCCGAGCCCGCCCGATCGCTGGGTGCGGCACATCCCCATCCCCCGCAATTTCATTGGACGTATCGATAATGACGACACGTTTTTCCAATTCGTCGGCTAGAACCCGTGCAATCTCTCGCAGCGCAGTCGTTTTACCGACCCCCGGACGACCCAACATGAGAATGGACTTACCACTTTCGACTAAATCTCGGATCATGCCGATCGTGCCATAAATTGCTCGACCCACCCGACAGGTCAGACCAATAATTTCTCCCCGTCGATTGCGCATAGCGCTAATCCGATGCAGGGTGCGTTCAATGCCCGCTCGATTATCTTCACCAAAACTGCCCACTCGTTCGATACAATATTGCAAATCTTGCTGCGAGACGGGTTGCTCGGAGAGATATTCTGCCTTACCAGGAAATCGAGCTTCGGGTCGTCTGCCCAAATCCATCACCACTTCAATGAGGACATTGTGTTGCGGGTGGTGCAGCGATCGCTCTCGAATTTCTTCTGGCAAGATGCTCAGCAACTCGTCTAAATTATCGGTTACTCGATGATCGGTTGCTTGCATTGGGATCGGGCTACTATCTCGCTTGGATCGCACATCAGTTGCCATCGGCTGAGAAAAGCTGGGAGAAGATTCACCCAGCACAGGAGTAGATGATAAATCGGGGGGCGATTCTGCCAGAGGCTCAAAATTGGTTGGTTCTCCAGAAGAATCAAAACCGTTAGAACTGGTCATGTAAAATCTTGGGAAAAACGTCAGAATTTTGACAATGCAGCTTGAGCGAAGGAAAAGCTGAGAAATTTGAGCGCGAATCAGCCACTGAATAGGCTGGCTGGGGAAGCCTTTAACCTGTAATCAACCGGTTAAAGGACAAATTGAGCGGCATAGCAACTTTAATAGCATGACGACTTGAGTTGTGAGGTTAAGGAAAGGGCTAAGCTAACTGCGTGCCACAGTAAATCGGGCACAGACTCTAACCGACTGGACTCCAAGCCTGGTCGTGATCGCGGAGCCACTACCGTTGAAGTACCAGTCCCATCTGAGGTTTGCAACTGCAATTCATTCTGCGAGCAAAATAAGGTCTCGTGCGTGACCCCTTTTTCGAGTTGCTCCAGGAGCGGTGCTAGCAAAACACGGGCATAGCTGCCATAGGCAATGCCTGCGATCACTGGATGGTTAGGTGAGGAAGCCACCGTTTTCAGCAACCCTATCTCTCTCAATTTGGCGACAGTATGTTGATTGGTACCGCCCGCCAATTGCACAAATCCTGGCAAACCTGCCGCCAATACTTTTTGCCCCAGTTTGACAGCCGCACGAGTTGTGCCAACACCGATATCGCCACTCATCGGTCGCCCATCTGTTTGCCAAACCAAGGCACAGGGCAACGGGGTCATGATGTTATACAGTGCCCACAAGTAATCAATTAGTCCCTCGCCATCTGGACAACTTATGGCAATGAGTTTAAGTCGATTTAGCCAGGGAAGAATCGCCGACCACAAGCGTGCAAAGTCGGTTAGCCGTCCAACCTGAGTATGAATCTCTAGGGCATCAATCCCTTGTTGCAGTACAAGAGGTGCCACGGTTGCTGGCATAGAGACATAAGAGCGAGCATGGATATGCTGAACCGGGCACACAGGTAGACAACGACCACAACCATAGCAGCGATCGCTTAAAACACCAGAAAATCCTTCCGCTGCTGTCTGATCGAACATTGCTTGGGCAGAAGCCTGGAACGTAATCGCCTGAGTTGGGCAAATCTGTTCACAAGGGCGATGGCATTCGATCGGGCAATCACTTGCACGAAACGCTGCCTTACGAAAGTGGGGATCTTCCCCATCGTTTAAGCTCACCATTAACCATGGCACTCGTGGCTCAGCGAACCCTCTTGCCTGCGCCGCTTCAGCCAACACAGGTAAACTTTGCAATGCTTCGCGTGCGGATGCGATGACAGCAGGATCGGCTGCGACATCAATGCAGTCTGCTCCTGCCAGAGCATAAGCCAATGCCAAATTGCGAACGGCAGGGAGGTGTTGAAAGCTGGCTCCACAAATCAACTTGAACCAGTGCCCTTCCCTTAGGGAGTTGAGGGGATCATATAAATCAGTCACTTCTCCATGCTAATGCGTTGCACGAGAAACGGGCGATCGAGCGCCAAAATTTTAATCTTGACAGGTTGCTAAAGTATAAATTTCCTAAGTGTCAGGGCAATCCAGCGATCCCCAAGTCGAGCGCCCAATCCGTCGCCATCGCATAAAGCCAGCCATCTATTTTTTCGCCTCTTACAAAAGATTCCTGAGCGGGCATCGCTGCTTTTGGCGGGCATCTTCCTATAATGGAGCCAGTGAGTACTCTATAACTTTTAACAACATCCCCCTGGTTGGAATCGCTGCTGTCCAGATAGCTATCGCGTGTAGTGATGAAATCGCTTCAGTCCTTACCAAGGTGGGTCGAAAAGAACCTGATAGTTCAATACAATCGGGTTTGGTTGATGTATTGGCTTTGGATTTTGAAAAATACTTCTGCTTCCCATCCTTTATTGCGAAGCCTGTTGTTTCGTGGACAGGTTGGCTCCGCCAATCGGCATCAACCTTTAAGCTGGCGGGCTGTCTCCAAACCGCATTCCGGGCGAAAGGCGTCCTTACACCGTCTCTCTAAGCCTCCTGTGATCCTGGCATTCACCGTGATTACACTCACAGGAATTATGGGGCATCGCTTTTACAACGCGCCGACCCTAGATGTTGGCAAAACTGCACCGCAAACCTTTCATGCACCTGCCACAGTCAGCCTCGAAGATAAAGAGAGCACTGAGGAAAAACGCAAAGCTGCCCGTTCCGGAGCCGTTTCGGTTCTAATGCTCGATCAAACTGTAACGCAGCAGATCGAACAAAAACAGCAACGCGCACTAGAAATGGGGAGTCAATTGCGACAACTTGCAGGAGCATTCCCTTTTGTTAAAACTTCAATTTTATCTTTGTCTAGCCAGCAATATCTCCGAAGTGCGGAAGAGTGGCAATGGAGGACAGTGCTAGCTGTGGTTGAGGCGGCAGCATCCCATCCAGAACTCCCTCAATCGTCTAGCTCCGACTTAGATAAACACTTCTCTGATAGTGGTATTCAGCTTTCGACCGACATACAAAAACAGGTGGTTGCAGAACTGCTGAAATATCGGCAGTCAATTGCTTCAGAGACATTCTCTAATCTGACTCAAGTGATTACTCAGGCACGATCGGATTATGCCGAAGCAATCAAAGGGTTGTCTCTCTCTACAGAGGCAAATTCCCCTCCGCTGTATGATGCCACCTTATTTGATCTACCCGACCCAGTCTGGAAAGAGACCCTGGTTACTTTACCACGTGTCAGCCATCGAATTCTGAGCCAGGGCATTGCACCTGGGGTTCCTCCAGATTTATTGCAGACTGCGATCGTCATTCAGCTCCAGGGCGAAGTCCCTAAATTAGCTCAACCCCTGAGCCGCAATCTTCTGATGGCAACGCTTCAGCCCAATCTAGTAAAGAACGAAGAACAGACCCGGCTGCGGGCAGAACGTGCGGCAGAAGAGGTTAAACCTGAAATTGTTTCTATCCAGCAGGGGGAAGTGATTGTCCGGGCAGGCAAATCAATTACCCAAGCAGATTTCGTTTTGCTCGATCACTTCAATCTCAGCCGTCGTGGCATTGATTGGTTGGGACTCATCGGCTTTGGGGCGATCGTGAGCAGCGCAGTAGGACTCTTTTGGGTAGTTGAACGCCGATTTCATCCCGGTCTGCGCAGTAGAGATTATTTGCTCGTCGGTCTTTTGGCAGCGAGTACGCCATTGATGGTGTTACTGGGAGTACCTGCACCGAATCTCTCAGTCGTTGGACTGCTAGTGGGCAGTTTCTACGGCTCCGTATTGAGCATCACGGTCGTGGGGCTGCTAACCCTGCTCTTACCCATTGGCATTTCAGTGAGTTGGAGCGCTTTACTCTCCAGTGCTGCTGGGGGGATTTTGGGTGGGTTAATTGCTGGACGGCTACGATCGCGCGGCGAGTTTGCCCTTCTGGGTGGAGTGGTTGGCATCACTCAGGGCATCATTTATCTTCTCATTGGCGTACTCACCAGTCCTGCCTGGTATACGGTGTTGGGCACATCCGTGTTGCAGAGTTTGGCAGGTTTAATTTGGGGCATTGTGGCATTGGGTGTGAGTCCTTACCTGGAGCACCTTTTTGACTTGGTCACACCGATTCGCCTGATCGAACTCACCAGCCCCAACTGTGAATTATTGAAGCGTTTAGCCGAAGAAGCACCCGGAACCTTTCAGCACACCCTGTTTGTTTCTACTCTGGCAGAAGCCGCCGCTAGAGCCTTAGGGTGCAATGTTGAATTAGTTCGGGCTGGAACGCTGTATCACGATATTGGCAAACTCCATGATCCCCTGGGATTTATTGAAAATCAGATGGGTGGACCCAATAAACATGACCAGATCAATGATCCCTACAAGAGTGCTGACATCATTAAAAGACATGTCAGTGCAGGATTAGTCATGGCGCGACGCTATCGCTTACCCAAAGCAATTCGGGCTTTTATACCCGAACACCAAGGCACGATGTTGATTGCCTATTTCTATCATCAGGCGCAGCAAAAGGCTGAAGACACTAGGGAAGACTCCACGGCAGGGGTTCAAGAAGCCGATTTTCGTTACGACGGCCCGATTCCACAATCGCGAGAAACGGGCATTTTAATGTTGGCAGATTCTTGCGAGGCAGCCCTGAGATCGCTCAAAGATGCTAATTCGGAAGAAGCTCTTGCCATGATCAACAAAATTTTGCGTGCCCGATGGCAAGACAACCAACTGGTGGATTCAGGGTTAACACGAGAAGAAATGTCGCAAATTGCTGCAATTTTCGTTCAGGTCTGGCAACAGTTTAACCACCAGCGAATTGCCTATCCTAAACTCAAACCTGCCACATCTGCCTCCTGACAACCTAAGTTTGTGGTGAGAATCGATTACCAAATTCCAGCATTCGAGTGGCTGGGATTGCCATTGATGTTATTTTGCTCTTGTCAAACCAAAACTAGGCTTCCTGATCGGCGGTCCTAAGGTACAAAACCTCGCGCTTTGCCAGATCACCACACCTCAACAAGACAGACGCTCCCCACCCTGGTAAAAACGCCCATCCTGGTAAATTAAGGATGCCTCCACGATCTAGACAACGGCAATCGCTCACTGGGATACCCAATGACTGTGCCACAATGAAGAGCATTGGCTGTTCACAGAGTTCAAGCTTGTGATTGAGGTAGAAGTCCACCAGCAATTGCGTACGTTTCTGCGAGAGCAGGGTGAACCCCAATGGCACCATCATCTGACGATGGCGCGATTGGTAGCACGAGCCTTACGTCTGGGGCGAAGCGCCTTGATTCAAACAGGAGCATTTTCTGGGCACCATGGTTGCTATCGCTTAAGCTATCTGGTGCCAATTTTACTCTGGCATGATCCAGTGATTTTGGTTGCGACAGAAGCAGTGCAGCAGCGGTTACTTATGGTCGAGATTCCGCGCCTGCGCCAGTGGATGAAAATCACGAAACCGATTCGTACAGGAGATCGCTGGATCAGCCCCGATTTTCAAGGATTGTTATTGACCACGCCCCAAGCCTGGTTAAGCGATCGCTTACACAACCTCAACCATTTTCCATCAGGAATTCCGATCCTGATTGATGGGGTAGATGATTTGGAAACCTGGGCGCATGATGAATTGACCGCTTCCATTCAACCAACGCATTGGGACGAATTGATGCTTGCCTATCCAGACCAAGCCGATACGATTCTCAATGCCCGTGTCCAACTAACCAAAATTCTCTTTCAGCATCCTGCTAACCCCTACGACTGTCATCTCATTGAGCCAGCCGAACAAGAGATTTTGCGGGAGCTGTATCTGTCCTTGCAGCAATCCGAATGCAACCCAGCCTACACCGAAGTAGACGCGCCCCAACTCTCACCGCCGACCTGCCGCTTCCCCCCTATCTGGCAAAAATTTTGGCACCGCTTACACACGCCTGAAGCCCTGGTTTGGGCAGATATGAACCGTCGTCAGGGACAATTTTTATTACACTGCGGTGCGGTGGAAGTGGCATCAGCACTGGCAAAGATTTGGTCGCAGCAGCCAGTCGTGCTGGTTGGAAGTGCGCTGGATCTCGATGCAACCGCCACAATTTATCGACAACGAGTTGGTTTGGAAGATTTGACCTGCCTCAAATTTTCCCCCGATCGCCAGGCAGAAGCGATTCAGCTTTATTTACCCGATCGCATTCCCATGCCCAATACCCCTGAATTTCAGGCAGCCTTGCTCCAACAAATTCGGGCATTACTGAGCATCAGCACGACAGTCCAGGGGCTAACAGTGATTTTGATTGGCGATGTTCCCCTGAAAGCGCAGATCGGTTCCATTCTGGCAGCTGAATTTGGCTCCCGTGTCCAGGTTGAAAAAACCTGCCTGGACGATAACGGCATTCTGGTCACAGGTTGGCAATTTTGGCGGCAACACCAGCCTGTTTTGCCCACCCCGCACTTGCTGGCAATCGCCACCTTGCCCATTCCCTCTTTAGAACATCCCCTGGTTGCTGGACGAGTCGCCTATTACAAACATCAGCGGCAAGACTGGTTTCGGCTCTATTTGCTACCAGAAGCTTTGAGCGAACTGCAACGCGCGATCGCGCCGATTCGCGATCGGCAAGGCGTTGTTGCTTTATTCGATAGCCGCGTCATCCATCGCAGTTATGGACAACAAGTGCTCTCAGCGCTCAGCCCATTGGCAAGAATTAACTATTTAGATAAAGGCCTCTTTAGCCCAGTGAATGAATGGACGGTAAATCCGGGAGACTAAGTGACTGGATGCCTCAAACGGTATGATCAGATGAGTCGTCAACCTTATCCATGTCACAAAAATTATGGGCGAATCGAAGCGGCGAAAAGAAACCTTAGGGGAAAAATATGGTCAGGAGCAAAACATTTTCCCCTGGCTACCCATTACGAAAAAACAAGGGGAACAATTTGTGATTTGGACCACCCGTGGAGCCTGGGCGGGGATCGGTCTCCTGGTCGTCACTTGGATTACGATTCGGTTCATTGGACCGGGATTTGGCTGGTGGCATGTCGATTAAACACGCATAAAACTTTACGTCAAAAAATTAAGATTTGGGTTAATATCCATTGGCTAAGTTAGACTTCGATCAAGTGATTCAAGGCTCACCTTTGGGAAAATAAATAAAGATAGAGCCAGAAGTTATTTGATAGCCTGAATCGTAGACTCTATAGGTGCTCTAGTCTGGACAGGCGAGTTTCTTTATCCGGGTGCAAGGACAAATAATCCCCCAATAGGAGGAATGACGACCTCCTAAATTACTGCTAAGAAAGGGAGAGTAGAAAGACAGTTCCAAATTGCAATCGCCACTCTAGTGACTGTTGTATTTGATACTGTCTTTCCCAAAGAGTCGGCTAACCTGCTATTAGGTTCGAATGAATCGATTGAAGGTTTAAACGATTAGATTCAAAATAGCTCACAGATGTTGAGATTGCGTTCCCCCGAATCCTGAAGGGGCGTCTGGGAGCTAAATCATTAAAAAAATATAAAAAGGTCTAAAATGAGGTGTGGTGATTGGAGGACGTACCGTGTTCCTAAGACTTGCTGAGCAACACCGCCAATTTGTTCAGGATCTCGTTATGAATCTTCAGGCACTGGCGATTGTGCTGGAGAAGCGAGGTTATTTGGCTTCTTGTTACACCTGCGGTGGGCAGATGAACAGCGCTTCCTTTATGGTTAGCCTGGGAGATAATCACCTGATTCGCTTTCTCGTGTCCGACTATGGCATTACCTGGACTGAGATGCGAGACGATCGCGAACTCATGAAATTGGAAGGAGCTGAGGCAATTAACCAGCTTCAAGAGTTAGCCAATTTGGTGAAATATCAAATTAAGCCTGCGGACTATCGTCCAGTCGTTCTGACCGAAACCCTGATCTAACAACCGGAATTTCCGAAGTTTTCCGTTGTTAGGTTAAAGTTTCCAGGCACCTTTGTGTTCGGGGGAAGATTGATATCACCACTGGTTAGTGTGATTGTCCTGAACTGGAATACGCCTCAGGACACGTTAGATTGCCTCAAAAGCTTGAAAGGGCTAAGTTACCCGAATTATCAAGTACTGGTCATTGATAATGGATCAAGTGATCATTCGGTCGAGTTTCTAACCGATTTTGTTCAATCCCATTCTCAGTTCACCTTATTCTCAACCGGGGAAAATTTGGGTTTCTCTGGGGGGGTAAACTACGGGATCGATGCAGCCCAGCACCTAGGAGCGTGCTATATCTGGCTGCTCAATAGCGATACGGAAGTCGCACCTGATTGTTTGGATGCCCTGGTAACTGCAATGGAGCGTGACCCAGCAGTTGCGATCGCCGGATCTCAAATTTTTCTACAATCCCAACGAAATGTTATCTGGCACGCTGGAGCAACCTTTATTAGGGGGATCAATCAACCGCGTCATTTAGGGATGGGCGCGAACCAAAATGACCCGCGCTATTCAAAGACTTCTCCAGTTGATTATGTGACGGGTTGCAGTTTACTGGTCAGAGCTAGGGTCATTCAGCAAATTGGCAAACTGGACGATCGATTTTATTTATATTACGAAGAAGCCGATTTCTGTTATCGATCGCGTCGCCAGGGGTGGAAAATTTTGTACGTTGCAGAATCCCAACTTTGGCACAAAGTCGCAGGTTCATCCACTGGATTTTATGCCAGAACCTATTACGAAGTGCGTAATCGACTATTGTTTACTGTAAAACATAAACCCCATGCCTTCCCCCTGGTATTGAGTTACCTCCTAGTTCAAGAAATATTAAAGCCCTTCTTGAAAGGTCACTGGAAAACTGCTCGATTTGGCTTACGGGGATGTATCGATTTTTTTAGGGCAAAGTTTGGCAAGCTTTAATTATGGCAAAAATCGCAATCTATACTCCTTTTCTTGCCCTGCCTGGCGGAGGAGAACGCTATTTATTGACTCTTGCGAGTGCACTTCAACTGGATTACCAGGTTGCCTTTTTAAGTTCTGATGCCAATGCATATCAAGAACTGTCGAGAAAGCTCAAGATTGATACAAAGCGCGTTGCATTTCTCGACTATTCTTTTGTATCACCTCTCGCCCTGACAAAAATGAGTCATCAAGGAAATTATGACTTGTTAATTTGTCTTTCTAATCATTGTTATCCGCCGATTCCAGGCTTGGGAAAAGCAAATTTGATGATGATCCAGTTTCCCTATCCTTATGCGCTACGCGAAGTCGGAACAAAACTGCGAGAAAAGCAATATCTTGCTCAGTATCAACTGGCGATCGTCAATTCTCAATTCACCCAAACCCATGTTCAGCAACAACTCGATCTGTCTACAGCCATTCTTTACCCGCCCGTAGAAACGACCCATTTTCAATGGATTCCTCAGGCAAAAAAGCACAACAAGATTCTGAGTGTGGGGCGGTTGATTGGAAATCAAGATAGCAAGCGCCAACTAGAAATGGTGCATTGTTTTAAGCAGTTTTGTGATACATTTCCAAACCTGAAATACGAATATATTTGTGCTGGCAGTACTCGTCCTGAACCGATTCACCAAACTTATTTAGAAAAACTCAAACAAGCAGCAATTGGATATCCCATTCAATTTAAATTTGATATTAGCTTTTCAGAACTGATTGACTTATATGCACAAAGTCGATTTTTTTGGCACGCTAAAGGCTATGGCGTCGCTTCGCACCGTCCCGAATTTACTGAACATTTTGGTATTGCCACTGTAGAAGCCATGGCTTCGGGCTGTATTCCGTTGGTTTTTGGGGCAGGAGGACAATTGGAAATTGTGCAAGAGGGCGTCAACGGGTTCTTATGGAAAACGGAATTAGAATTGATTCAAAAAACAGCCGGAATTGCAACCCACGTGGATCAAGCTGAATCCCTTTGTCAAAACGCGCATCAAACCTCTAAACAATTTTCAGTCGAGCGGTTTAAGCAACAAACTCAGGAATTGGTCAAAACCATTTTGAAATAATTGGAAGTCCTCAGTTAAGCCTTACCCATGCTGCGCCACTATCAGTCTTACCCTATCCCGAGAGATGAAAAACTGCTCGATCGACTGATCATGCGTTTGCAGTTCGGTGCAGGAATTTGTCCCATTTGTGGCAGTATCACAATTTTCTATAAATTTTCTGAAAATTTACGAGAAACAGGTACTTGCATCGTTTGTCGATCGACCAATCGCCATCGACAAGTTGCACAGGTTTTGTTGAATGCGATCGCTGAAATGACAGGCACCTCATTTTCAAGTATTAAAGCGTTCGCGCAAAATCATCCAACTTCAAAATCCCTGATCATCTACAACACAGAAACTACCAACCCGCTGCATCATCAACTCAAAAACTATCCGGGTTACCTTGCCAGCGAATATCTCGAAGGGAAATATGTCAGTGGTGAGGTCGTCAATGGCGTTTTACATCAAGATTTGATGGCTCCTTCTTTTGCCAACAATTCCATTGATCTCATGTTGAGTAGTGATGTTTTTGAACATATCCCTGACCCTTATTTAGCATTTTCAGAAGTTCATCGCATCCTGAAACCGAGGGGTCGGCATATTTTTACCGTTCCGTTTTATCAAGAACGTTATCGAGATGAAATTAGAACCATTCTCGAAACCGATGGAACGATAAAATATCTCCTGCCACCGATCTATCATGGTGATCCCCTGAGACCGGAAGGAATTCTTGTGTATGTCATTTTCTCCCTGGAAATGCTACTTAAATTAAGTGATATGGGCTATCAGCTTAAAATGTACAAACTTCACGATTTCTTAAGAGGAATTTTGGGCGCAAATGCGATCGTGTTCGAGAGCATCAAGTAGCCTCTGTCGCTTTCCGAACTTCCTTTCTACAATCAAAATCGGGAGGCATTCAAGCGCAAGCGCAATCGAAAGAAATCCTTTTTCTTAACACGTGGGGATCACCATCCTTGCCAATCGATTGGAAAGAATCAGGACAAAACCGGAACCAATCCCCCCATAACTTTGAGTGCTAATCTAAACATAGGGGAATCCGATAAATACGGAAAGGATAGACTCCTGCACTAATGAGTTAAGTGAAATTCCATGACTGTCTTGAATACTGAGTGGCAACATCGCTACATTGAGGTCAACCGGATTCGTTTGCACTATGTTACCCAAGGAGAAGGGGATCTGGTTTTGTTGCTGCATGGCTTTCCCGAATTTTGGTATTCCTGGCGATATCAAATTCCCGCCTTGTCTCGCTATTTCAAGGTTGTGGTTCCTGACTTGCGAGGCTACAATGAATCGGACAAACCTACCGATGGCTATGACCTGGATACGCTCACAGCAGATATTCAGGGCTTAATTAGCAGTTTGGGTTACAAAAGCGCCCACATCGTGGGACATGATTGGGGCGGTGCGATCGCGTGGCATCTAGCACAAAAATTTCCCCAGTTGCTCAACCGTCTGGCAATTTTAAATGCCCCCCATCCCCAACGTTTTTTGCAAGAGTTGTCTACGAACCTGGATCAACTCCGTCGCAGTTGGTACATTCTGGCGTTTCAAGTGCCCGGTTTACCCGAATGGCTGATTCAGCAAAATATGCGTGAGTTCGTCAAGAATATGTTCCAGGGGCAGGCAATTCGCAAAGGGGCATTTTCGACCGCCGATACTGAGGTATATCGCACCGCACTCGAAAAACCTGGTGCCTTGGCAGCCGCCCTCAACTACTACCGCCAAATGTTATCTCCCCAAAGTTGGTGGAACCATTGGGGACGATCGCCCGAACCGATTACCGTACCCACTCTGGTGCTCTGGGGTGAGGAAGATTCTTTTCTCAGCCATACCCTCACAGAAGGACTCGAGCAACTGATCGAAGCCCCCTTTAAACTCAAGCTGGTGCCTCATTGCGGTCACTGGATTCAGCAAGAAGTGCCACAAACCGTCAACCGAGAGTTATTGAGTTTCCTGCGCCAAGGCAAATGAGTGGATAGTCCTAGAATTCTAGCCAGCCCATAGCAACGAATCGCCGCAAAAATTTCTCCTGGGAATTTTTCTAGTGAATTTGGAACCTGATCGTCATCTAGCTCCAGTCGTCTCGCTTTGCCCCGCGCCCTTTATAAACCTGAGCAGCGTGATGAATCTCGCGAGTTTTTTCGTATAGGGCGGTTTCGGTCAGTCCCCATTGTTTCAAAACCTTTGCCAGGTCTGTCTGGATATCTCTCGCTCCGGGAAAGCCCTGATAGCGAATGATTAAACGCGCCAGTTCCACCAGATTGTATTCGTTCGGTTCTCCAGCCAGCAAGCCGTTGATGATGTCACGATCGCTTTTCCAGAGGGGATGTTGTTGGTCTTTATTAGGTGCTTCAGCCATAAAAAATTAGGGTGGGAGATGATGGGGAATTGAAGGCAGGCTAGGGGTCTGTCAAGACTGTTCTAAGGGATTGACAACCTTTCAAGCATCTCACAAATGTTTTGTGTAGAGTTAAGTGCCCCTCAAATGTATCCAAGCTTCTCAGCCGACTTTGCCAGTTGGCTGCTGGGCAAATCTGTCACCCTGACAGAAATTCAACCCTCCGAACTTTCCCTCGATCCGATTCGCGCCGATGCGATGATTCTGGTCCAATCAGAGGAATCCATCTTGCACATCGAGTTCCAAACGCTGCCAAAGAAAAAAATTCCCTTCCGCATGGCAGATGATCGACTGCGAGGCTATCGGTGCTACGAAGACAAACCGATGCGGCAAGTTGTGATCTACCTCAAATCAACCACCTCTAAACTGGTCTACCAAACCAGTTTTACGCTGGAAAACACCCGCCGCAATTTTGAGGTCATTCAATTATGGGAGCAACCTGCCTCACTTCTCCTGCAATATCCTGGATTACTACTATTCGCGGCATTGGGACAATGCAACAGTCCGGCAGAAATGTTGAGGCAAGCCACTCAACTTGTCGATCAGATTGAAGATCTAACCACACAAGCAAATCTACGGCAGCCTCAGCGATTCTGGCTGGGTTTCGATTAGAGGAAGACGTTATTTATCATTTGGTACAAGGGGACATTATGCAAGAATCTGTAATTTACCGTTCAATTCAGAACGACCAGAGGCGGGAGATCGCACTCAATCTTCTCCGAGGTAGCGTAGACATTATTTGATTGTATCTTCAACAGGTCTGTCGATGGAAGATGTTCGACAACTTCAGCAACAACTCAACGGTTCCGCACAAAGCTGAAGTTGATCGATGTATTGATGAAAGTTGATCGTAAAAAACGGCCCAATCGGGTTGAAGAGGGCATTTAACCCTTCCCTCCCAAGCGGGTCCGCAACAGGCGGTTCATGAAGATGCGCAAACCATACTGATGGCTTAGACGTATCCTCAAACCTTTATCCAAAGATTGCGAATGGATAACAATTCTTGTTGCTCCAACCACTCATTCGTCATTGCTGTATGCGTTGCTAACGTCTAAGCCTGCGGCAGGCTACGCCAATGACAAACGCCAATAACCTTTGCGACTAATGCCCGTCAAAATTGCCTGAAGCTTTGTTGTCCCCAGTTTGAGCAGATTGGCAATGCGGGTTCTCGGTCTGCGCCACTGCTTCCAGTAACACATCCGTTCGCGTTCGCGTTGCGAAGCATTATCCACCGCCTTAGCCAACCGTCTAACTCCTCTATGGGACCGTAATGTTGGGAAATGCCGAAAGTAGTTCATCCACCCCCGTAGGTATCGGTTCAATCGCTCAATTCGTTCTGCCATTGAGACTCCCCAACTGCGGGAGGTTAACCCCTTGAGTCGGTGTTTGAAGTCTTACACGGCTTGGTAGGATGCGAAAATCCGAATGCCCCGGAAGGTAAACCCCAAGTATTCGAGGTCTTCGATCGACCCCCTGACTCTTCTCGCAATTGACCTTGAGCTTCAGCTTCTGAGTCAGGTAACAACTGATTTTAGCCATCACCCGTCGCCCTGCCCGTCTACTTTTGACCAGGATCACCAGGTCATCCATGTAGCGAACAAAGCGATGCCCTACTTCGCCTTCACAAAGGTCTTCACCTGCCGGGTGGCTCCGTGAGCAGAACGTTTGGGTAGGCTCCCATAACTGGACTCGGAAAATCCTGGGTCAAAGATGGGAGTGAGCACTTGCAGGATGGCTTATTGGATCACCCGGTCAACCACACAAGGCACACCCAACTTTCGCTCTCCTTTCCTGTGCGGCTTGGGAATCAGCACCTGTCGCACGGGGCGCGGTTGGTAGCTGCCATGCATCAGGGATTGGCGAATCTCACTCCAATGCTCGCGGGCATGTCTAAGGTCATCCCGTCACTGCCGGGTGTCCCTTGGTTCGATTTGACTCGTTCCCAAACTCGTTGCACATTGTCTCACTCTAAGATTCGCGCCATCAGGTTGTCTAAGGCTGGTTCTCTGTCATCGCGCCAAGCACCATCTCCCCCATCCAGGTTCATCAATGGGTCTGAGTTGTTCATGGCTTAGTTCGTTCATGTTCAGCCCTTCATCCTTGCGGGACTACTATGGCTTCTGCTGACTTCTGTCCGGCGTCCTATCTTGGGTTTCCCCTTGATGCGCTGCCCGCCAATGCCTTAGCCTTAGTTTTCTGTGGCTACCTGGTCGTTTCCCACCAGACTTCAGTTAGACTCCCATCACACCAGGAACTGCAACCGGACAGACCTCCCCAGATAAGAACGTGATCTTTCCCGCCGCAACCGCGCCATTTACTGTGCCTCTTGAACCACGGGTTTCGTTGTGTTGTGCCAACTCGCCCAGGAGTCTCAGCCTTCTACAACGTTTCTGTTCATTGGCTCGTCGGTTTGCCGCTGGCTTCCTCCAGACACTCCCTCGCGAGAGCACCCTTGCCTTAAGCTAGGGGTTATCGTCACTCGGATCTTTGGGGTTCATTTAGACGTTGGTTCCATCACAGGGGACTTTCGTCCCATTAGATCACGCTCATGCTGGGCGTACACAATTCGAGTGCAGCGGACGGGCAAAGTCCTTGCGCTTCGTTTCTGGCTTTCTTGTCGCCGCTGATTGGGAACGTTATGCTTCTAATGCTTTATCCCACTCCAACTGATGGCTGAAACCATACTTGATGAAGTCTTCAACTTGAGCTTTATCACTCTTACCAAAAACCCCCAGACTATAGGGATTTTCTTGCATGCGTTGCTCAACTAATTCCTGCTCCATGCGGAGCACCTCTGCTCTCGGTTGATCTGTTTTGAAGAAATCGACCACTAAAACAGTCCGTTCGTACTCTGTGTAATTGTGCGGACAATGGGGATAGCTGTGGTCTAACACCAAAAACTTACCTTCATACCAATAAAGCTGTTCATGGCATATTTTCATGGCCACATCTCCCTGAGGCACAATCAAGCCTAAATAGCCGCGATTCATGTGCGGATTATAATTCACATGCAGTTTGACATCTAGCCCTGGATGGAAGGTGCCAAAATATGCATTTCTGAGGATGTTGTCGTTAATTGAATTGGTTGCCTGGATTGCCTCAGTTAACGTTGGAAAATATCTTTCTCTTAATTCAAGCGCTTTCTCGGTTACATTTTGTCCTGCATATTGAAGATATTGAATGTGATGCGTTTGAATATAGGTTTCAATCAACAATCCTTGAAATAAAATACCAAATGCACTGTATTTTGCATTACCTTTCGTTTTCACTGTTTTACTTTTTGGGCCCATTACGTCATAGGCAAACGTCAACTCTTCCTCGGAGGCTTGATTCTTAAACAATGTAAATTCATCACGAATTGCCTGCCAGTTCTCTTGCAGTATGTTCAAAAAAGGGAACTGCTGGGGGTCTAAATGATACGCATTAAAATGATCCATAACCTTTTCTCCTGAATTTGCTGGAATGTCAACCGCTATAATTTCATTCTAAAAGTAGGGGCGGGTTTAGCCAGGATAACTGCTAGAAATCAGAGTCTTTGGAGAAAAACCACCTCTAGCAACGGTATTCTAATGCTGGCAAGAGATCCTGTGGCTGAAGCTCCTACTCTGGATAGGTTAATCAAAAATGTGCGGGTAGTTCGTCCGCATCAATCATCCGTCGATCGCCTCGATGTCGGCATTAAGGATGGTAAATTCAGCAAAATTGCCCCAGAGATTGGCCCCGACCAGGCTAAAGAGGTATTTGATGCCCAGAACTTACTCGGTTTCCCAGGAGTGGTTGATGCCCACATGCACATTGGCATTTATCAACCCTTGCAGCAGGACGCGATCGTCGAAACCAAAGCCGCTGCAATGGGGGGAGTCACCACCAGCCTGAACTATATCCGCACCGGGCGATATTATCTGAATAAAGGCGGCTCTTACCGAGATTTTTTTCCAGAGGTGCTGGCGTTATCCGAAGGCAATTTTTTTGTGGATTATGGCTACCACATTGCCCCGATCTCCCCGCAGCATATCGACGAAATGCAGTGGTTGTTTGAAGAACACGGCGTCGCTTCCTTCAAGATCTTCATGTTCTATGGGGGGTATGGGCTGCATGGTCTTTCTAACCAACAGAATCTATTTTTGATGATTAATGAGGGCGATCGCTACGATTTTGCCCATTTTGAATTCATTATGCGGAGTCTGTCACAGCTACGGGAACGCTATCCCATCCTGCAAGATTCACTTAGTCTCAGCCTTCACTGTGAAGTGGCAGATATTCTCAATGCCTATACCAAAATCGTCCAACAAGACACCACTCTGACAGGTCTTAGTGCCTACAGTGCGGCTCGTCCGCCCCACTCCGAGGGATTAGCCGTTTGTATTGCCTCCTATTTGGCGCACGAAACAAACTGTGTCAACATCAATTTGCTCCATCTCAGTTCCCGCAAGGCAGTCGAAGCCGCGCTGATGATGCAAACAACTTTCCCCCATATCAACTTCAAGCGGGAAGTCACCGTCGGTCATCTGCTGCTAGATGTGGAAGCGCCCACAGGTAAATGGGCCAAAGTAAATCCACCGATTCGACCTCGCGCCGATGTTGAATATTTATGGAATGCTGTTCTGCAAGATCAGGTGGACTGGATTGCCAGTGATCATGCCTGTTGTTCAGCGGAGCAAAAAGCTAGCCGCAGCGATCCAGATGATATTTGGTTAGCAAAGGCTGGCTTTGGGGGGACGGAATACTTGCTTTCAGCGATCGTCAGCGAAGGCAGCAAACGAGGGATGTCCTATAACCACATGGCAAGGCTGCTGAGTTGGAATCCAGCTCAGCGGTTTGGGCTGTTTCAAAAGGGCGATATTGCGGTTGGCTACGATGCGGATCTGGTGCTGCTCGATCCAACTGAAACCTTTGTGGTACGTGCGGTTGAATCCCTATCTCAACAGGGCTATACCCCGTTTGAAGGGATGGAGTTAGCGGGACGAGTTAAGCATACCTTTCTGCGGGGGAATTTGATTTACGATCGGGGACAAATATTAGGTTCTCCCCAGGGACGCTATTTGAAACGATCGCAGGCATTGAAGCGATGAATATAATTGTCTAGATGCAATATCGAGGCTGTAGATGACGATTGAAATTCAAGATTTTGATGCCCAGCAATGGGTCAAGACACGCTCATCCCTCGATTCAACCCAATCCACCTTCTTGACGTGGGCAGGGGCAATTTATGCGTTTGAACCTGGTGAAAAGAGAAATCGCCTCTTCAAGATGGTCGGCATGAGTGTCAGTAGATGTATTCCGACAGAAGAGGGGAGTTGGGATTTCACTTCCAGAGAATTAACGTACTACCTTCACCCAGAAACGGGTGAAATTTTACGGCATTGGGAAAACCCTTGGACGGGAGAATTGCTGACCGTCATGCATGTTGCTAACAATCCAGTACAGGGGTGCTTTAAGGGCAAATTTCCTGCACGAGTCGATCGCGATAGTGCCACCTTCGTGTTTGACCTATTTATTACGTACCCCAATCCGCTCGCGACAGACCCAAAATTTGCTGATTACAGCCCCAATCCTACGTATCAGGCAGCCGAGTTATTCAAAATAACCGCTCCGACTGAAGACCTATCAAATCCCGAAATTCTCTCTGTTTCGAAATTACAACTTTCTTGGGATCGGATCGGACCATGGGTGCCCTGGATGAAAATGGGCGATCGCCCAGGTCACCTGATCTACAGTGCTTATGGTTGCAAAGTTAATGATATTAATGACTTGCCACAGCTGCTGAGAGATGAAATCAATACTCGCGTCCCTCTCTATAAAAATGCACCCCAATCTTACGTGGAAGGAGAAGATATGACTTCGTGGGTGTATTTTCAAAATCACTTTGATGCTTACTTGGCTGGAGAGACTTTTCCCTTGCCACAACCAGCGGAGAGTTAACTCTCCGCTGTATTAATTCGATTGCCCATCGCTGCCTAAATACTCTCGGTATCCACAAATTTTATCGTCGCGGACATCAAATGAAACAGCGACTCGATTTTTATAGGGTTTTCCCCACATGAGTCCTTCATCGCGGAACTCAAACACGACCGTTGTTTCGTTGCTGGTTACCCGATCGAGCGTCAAGTTTAACCCTTCGCTATAGACTTCAGAAACATAGTGAAAAAATTCGATCGCTCGTGCTTTTCCGATATTTAATCCACGAAACTGACCTAGCGGAAACCAGAATGAAAAATCGTCAGTGAGCATATCAAAGAACGCTTGCCATGCTCCGGTCGCAAGTCCCTGCTCAAAATGGGCAAAGGCTTGTCGAGCAACCGCTACTGTATTGGCTGATTCTGTAGTCATAATGAGTGCTTTGTCAGTGTTAAATTTTAGAACCGTCGGTCTCTGATTCTCCAAGACCTCCAAGGTTTTCAAAACCTCGGAGATCTGAGATCTTGAGAGTCAGCATCCTTCTTGTCCAACAATCACCCAACTTATTTCGTCAGGTGCTACTAAACCAAAAGAGCGTTCACTAAACTCATTCGACAGAATCGGGGTTACTGATCGGGCATCGCTGCGACTAACGCGATCGTGAAAATCTTGAATATCTTCAACCTGATAGGTGAAAAGGCATGGACCCAGAACTCCAGGTTGAGCAAACTCCAGCCTGTCAGGAGCTGAGTATAGCGGCGTGTAAACTTGTAAGACACCTACATCCGTTTTGGGTGACGTAAATGAAGATAAAAGAAACTCTTCTCCCTCTCCTAACATTAGAATTTGCCGAGTTGCGGGATTTTGATAGCCCGATCGCTTCCGGGTATTGTTAGCAGGAACTAAGCCAAAGACATCAGTGTAAAATGCAGCGGTATCATGATCAGCCGTGACAATACTGGAGTGGGTTCCCTCACTCACGCCTAAAGGAGAGGTTGGGTCAATCACGCCATACCCTGGACGAGTATAGTTGTAGCGTTGAAAGAAAGCTTGTCGCGTTTCTGATCCAATCACAAAAAACTCGCGCACCCCTGTAAATCGCTGGTAGAAGTTAGTGCCAGGTTGACCGATAAATTCGATCCCACGAATCGGTTCAGTGACAATCCAATCACCGCCATTGGCGTTGTCGTCGTTGAAGGCATCGGCAACTGCATAGATATCTTGCACTAGCGAAGCAAACCAGCGGCTGCCAATCACGAACGGATGGGATTTCTGCAGTCCTGCATTACGAGGTTGCTCCCAAGCCATGACGCGAACTAAGCCATGATCGGTGGAATTGCCATTTTGTAAACGGATTGATGTCAGGTTAGAGGCATGCCCATAAAGTGCATAAGCAGTTTCCGCTGACAACTGCCCGCGTTGAATTTCCCGATATCCTAACTCAGCCCAATACTGAAGCGTAGGCTGTGCTTGTTCGGAACCGATACAATTTTCGAAGATGCCACTGATCATGATTTGCAGAACATGCTCCTATCAAAGGCAGCTTGCCTGAACATTATCGCTAATGTTAGCGCAAAATGCGCTCAGACTTTCCCCGCAGACCAGGGAGCGATCGTCAGGATTGCCGCCATAAACACGATGCGCAAAGGGCAATTAAACAGCATCAACCATGGACAACTTAGTACTCGTCTACAAAATCTGAATGAACCCAGAGGAACTCACGTCGCTTGTTCTGCACTTGCACTAACCCACCAAATCCTGGATCTTTTTCCTTCAACATTGCATGCAGTTCTCGTAGCATGGACCCTTGAGCACGAATGGCTTCACCCTGTTCAAATTCAGGGGCATCTTGTTTAAACTGCCAATCGATCGCCATATCACTGCTTTTGATACCAAATTCAAGACTTTTTTGATTCAAATCTAATTCCTCGCTTTCTGCTGACTCTGTTATAGCCTCTTGCCCTGGCAATTCAGGTCAAGGCATAGAATAAAGGCAGAATGGCTGAACCACCTGCTAATCTGGGAGGCGAAATCATGCTCACGCTCAACATTCAACTTCCTGAAGAAAAGCTGGTTGAATTCTGTCAACGCTGGAAGCTGAGTGAGCTTGCCATGTTTGGTTCTGTCCTGCGAGACGATTTTCGTCCGGATAGTGATATTGATGTCCTTATCACCTTTTTGCTTCAGATGCGAAACGGGGATTAATGACACTAGCCAGCATGAAGTACGAGCTAGAAGACTTACTAGGACGTAAAGTCGATCTGGTTAGTAAATACGCGATTGAAACGAGCCATAACTGGATTCGGCGCAATGAAATTTTGGGAACGGCTCAGGTGGTTTATGTCGCGAGATAGTGCCTCATTGCTAGACATTGCCGGAGCTGCCCAGCTTATCCTGGCATTTGCTCAGGGATTAGAAAAGACAGAACTGGCGGCAAATCTGGAAAAGCAGTCCGCTATTCTCTACCAAATCGTCATCATTGGTGAAGCCGTCAAGTGACTCTCTACCGACTTCCGTAATCAACATCCAGAGATCTCGTGGCGAGAAATTGCCGGAATGCGAGACACCCTTACCCACCAGTACGATCGCGTCGAAGTCGATGAAATCTGGGGAGTGATTCAAGACGATATTCCTCAACTGTTGTCTATGATTGAGCCTTTGCTACCTGTTCAAGGACCCTAATTGTTTTGCAAGTATCTTTCCACAAATTTCAGCAACCTTCTGGAGATTGTTCACAAGCCCCAATGCTTACCCAACTACTAGAACCATCTGCCCAATGTTCTTTTTTCCAGATCGGGGCATTGTGTTTTAGGGTGTCGATCGCATACTGGCACGCTGCAAACGCCTCCGATCGATGGGGGCATCCCACTGCCACCAGCACACTGATTTCTCCCACCTGCAACCGTCCGACCCGATGGTGGATTACCACATGGGTAGCTTCTGTCCAGGTTTGGCGAATCTCTGCTGCAATTTGCTGGAAGACTCGAATCGCCATCGGTTCGTATGCCTGATATTCCAGTGCCACCACTGCCTGACCTTCGGTATTGTTGCGTACCATGCCGCTCATTACCACCACTGCACCATTGGCAGCATCATCTGCCAATTGATAGACCTCTGTCAGAGATAAGGGTGCAAATGTAATGGCAAAACTATCGTCCGGTAAGAGTGGTGCAGGTTTAGCGAGAAAAGCTGGAGTTGCTGAAATCATGAATGAGTAGAAGTGAGAGAGCCTCCTTTATTGTGAAGGATCTCTCTACTGGAATGGATAGGCTTTTCCCCAATAAAGGCGCTAAGTTGTGAGTAATGCCTAAATTTTGCGGTCAGGATCATGTATGACTAGACCCCAAAACTCAAAATTCAAAACCCTCACTACCCAATTCTTTGCTTGTGACTCAGCCTGAAGTAATCAAGTCTTTGCTTAATGCCGTTGCGATCGGGGAAGTTAGCCCAGAAGCAGCCTTGGATAAGCTTAAATACCTCACCTTTGAACCTGTTGAGGATTTTGCTCGGATTGATCACCACCGTACTTTGCGGACAGGTTTCCCGGAGGTGATTTGGGGAGAGGGGAAAACCCCTGAGCAGATTGCCCAAATTATGAATGTCATGCGACAACGCAGCCCGATCGTCATGGCAACCCGCATTCTCCCCAGCGTTTACGCCCAACTGCAAGCGCAAGTGTCTGACCTGAAATACTACACCAGTGCCCGAATCTGCGCTGTTCAACCGCCCACTGCCTCTGTGACAGATCCCTCCCATCCCGGCACGATCAGCATTCTCTCTGCTGGAACTGCCGACCTGCCCGTTGCCGAAGAAGCGGCGGTGACGGCTGAATTGTGTGGCTTTCAGGTCAAACGCTTGTGGGATGTAGGAGTTGCAGGTATTCACCGCTTGCTCAGTAATCGCCACGTCATTACCGAAGCAAATGTGTTGATTGTGGTTGCAGGGATGGAGGGCGCATTGCCCAGCGTGGTTGCGGGCTTGGCAGATTGCCCAGTGATTGCAGTACCCACCAGTGTGGGCTATGGCGCAAATTTTGGCGGTTTGGCACCACTCTTGACCATGCTCAATTCCTGTGCAGCGGGAGTGGGGGTTGTCAATATTGATAATGGCTTTGGTGCGGCGGTTCTGGCTGGGCAGATTTTGAGGACGGCTTGGCGAGTGAGTGGAGAGGGGATGGGGTGATGGAGGGATGAGGGGATGGGTGATGGGGTCGTCATCATTCCCAGACCTTTCCCTAGTTTGCTTCTCTATCTGTGCTCATTTTCCCCTTCTTCTGTCTGAATCTTCGTGCCCCCGTGTTCCTGGTTTTCCCGATGCCTCTTCTCTGCTCATTTCCCATTTCTTGCCAGTCCGGCTTGGCTGTAGAGCAGCAATGCCGATCTCCAGACCAGGTAACCATCTTCACTCAGATGTAAACCATCGGTGCTGAGTTTTGGGCGCAAATCGCCTTGGGGATTGGTAAAGAGGGGATGCAGATCCAGGTAGGTGACCTGTTCACGGGTGGCGATCGCTGCCAGTTCACGGTTGAGGGCACGAATGCGATCGTTGGGTAGATTTTGTAGGCGATCTCGTCCTTGCCAAGTAGCAGCCGCTCCAGCATGGGGCAAAATCGACTGCACCACAATTTGCGAGTTGGGATGCATTTGTCGCAGGTAGTGAATAATCTCTCGCTGGTTTTCTATCACCGTCTCATCTGGCAAGCCCCGAATCAAGTCATTGATGCCAATCATGACAAAAATGATTTCTGGTTGGGTCTGATCGAACAGGTTCAACCGCTTCAGCAAACCGCCTGATGTTTCTCCAGAAATTCCTTGATTCAGCCAGACTTGGTCAGAGGGGAGCAAATCATTGGGGAACCAGAGGCTGAGAGAATCGCCTGCCAACACAGCCAGATGGGCGGGATGTTTTTCGGCAACAACTTTGGCTTCTTGGGCTAATAACCGCAACCAATCTGCATAATTTAACTGGTAACGGGTGCCTAAATGAGAAAGCGTTGCGGAGTCACCTGGGGCAGACTCTGGGGGCACCCCTGAAGCTTTGGCATTCCAGCCAGCCAAAAAATTGTGGTTCTGAAAAAACAGCAAAACCACTGCTACGATCAGAAATCCATTCGCAACCAGGGAGAAAAGCACCCAGGTAGGCAAGGAACTTGAGCGGTTAGACCGATAAGCAGGCACAGCGTCAGGTTCTCAGAATAGGTTGAATCAGATTTTAGTCGCACCTGGGCAAGCTGACTCATAAAATCACAAATCTCTTTACGGAGAGGCTTGCACTGGGGAGGTTGAACGTTGGATAGACGTTAGACATTAGACTTGAGACGGGTTGCGTCATATCATCATCTGTTATGGATTGCATTCACTTAAAGGAAATTCGCTGTTACGGCTACACTGGAGCATTGCCGGAAGAGCAAGTGCTGGGGCAATGGTTTGAGGTGGATGTGAGCCTCTGGTTGGATCTGTCGCTGGCAGGGCAGAGCGATCGCCTCAGTGACACTCTGGATTACTGCAATGTCATCGCCGTTGTGAAGCAGCGGGTTCAGACAGCTCGGTACATGCTGTTAGAACGGTTGGCAAGTGCGATCGCGGAGGCTATCCTGCAATTTCAGCCAGTGAATCAGGTGAATGTCCGGCTGACCAAATGTGCTGCGCCTATTCCTGACTTTGGCGGCAAAATTATCATTGAAATGACTCGCCAAAAAATTAATCTCTCACCTACTTCCGGGCGTGGGTGAGCAAGAATCGTGCTTCATCTGCCCGATCGCTCTGGGGATATCGCTCAATCAGTTGCTGAAGGTAGCGCGATTGTCCGCTCAGGTAGTAGCTCGAGAACAGTAAATCATCGATATAGATGCTCTTAGGAAACTTGACCTGCAATTCGGTGAGGATACTGTCGATGCGGCTCTGATAGTCTTGCTGGATGCGATTTTGCAGCCGATCCCAATTGCGATAGTCGCGATCGAAATTCGTCTCAAGTGGTTGAGGACTGGTCGCTACGCCGACCGGGGGATGAATCCGCATAGTTTCGCCTTCTGGATAATTCTCCCATTGATGCAGCAATGTCATCGCAACCATATAGAGGGTTTTTTCTCGTAGCTCTGGAGGCGTGCGAGTATCGGTTAATACGGCTTGATAGAGTGAAAGCGCGATCGCATTCTGACTGGCTGGTTGATAGGCAGCCCGGATCGACTCCGCTTCCCGCAGTTCGGTGTTGCAAGCCCAATACACCTGGCAATAGTAGGTGCTCCAGGAGCCTGTTGGCAGCAAACTGATGCGGAAATCATTCCATACAGGCAGATAGCCATTTTTCCAACCGCCGGAGTTTGCCCAGTGGGTTGCCATCTGGTAGCGATCGGTGGGGGTATTTTCTTGCTGCCAGTGCTGGAGTTGTTGCCAGCGTTGTCGCTGATCTTGCAAAAAGGCTTGCATTTGTTTTTGTAGTTCGGCAGGCTTGTTTTCTCGGAACCACCAGACCCATAGATTACTGTTGTAATAGCTGCCGAGAACCTGAGGTGACATCTGAGTCAGATCCAGGGTTTCAGAGATTTGTAAGGCTTGGGTATAGTCTTGCTTGCGGGCATAGCGGACTGCCAGCGTATATTGCAGTAGGGGCGCGATGCTAGCGGATTCCGGTTCTTTAAGTAGGGTTTGCAGTTGTTCGGATGTCAACCCCACATCTAGCATGGTGCGGACATGTCCCCATGCCAGGTAAAGTGCATCTCGATCGCCCATGGGATGGGTCATCATGTTAATCCACAGCCGCATTGCCCCCAGCACATCATTTTGGTCTTGCAGGCTACGTGCCAAGTGATAGGTGGCATCGTCTGCACCCGGATGATCAGGATAGCGACTGAGCCATGCTTGCCAATCTTTTACCCGTTCGGCGGCAGTCTTCTTGGCGTTACGGTCCAGGATCGCTTTATTGCGAGGTTCTTCACCAAAGTAGGATTTTCCCGTTAAATCACCATACTCTTTGCACCCCTGCACAAAGCGCGACTGAGGATACTTCTGGACAATATTGACTAACAAATAGTACGCATGGCTGCCCCGATCGCTGTCGTCTTCATAACTGGCACTGCGAGTCAACGAATGGAGCTGACTCAGATCGCGATTGAGCATTTGAACCAGTTGGGTGGTGGCGTTGGCATCACCATGCCGTTCCAATTCTGCGATCGCCCAGGTTCGATTGGGCGAGTCTGGTTCTGCTGCCAGCGATCGCAACAGTTCCCGTCCCACGGGTGGAATTTTGCCAGCTTTGAAATCACCCAGGTGCTTGACCAACAAATATTCCTGAGATTCGGAAGGCAACTTTCGATAGAAGGCGATTGCGGCATCGATGTCCTTACGAGCCGGTTGACTCATTCGCTCCCAGTTGAGCCATGGATTTAGCGGAATGAGCATCTGGGAATCGGAGGGAGAAGGCTGCCGGGTCTCAAGGGCTCCGTAGCCTAGCAGATTGGACAGAAACGCCAGATTAAATTGGTCATAGTAGGTCGGCGAGTTCTGGGGTTCCAAATTGCGCTTGGCAAGCTGGATCAGGTCTGACCGAGTTTTGGCATCATCCAAGCCAAACTCTTTTTCCCAAGTTTTGGCATCGTACTTGGGATCATAGCTGCCCTCCAATAGGCTTTTGGGATCGCTCGTCAGATAGTAAAAATCAGGATCATCCAGCGATCGCCGTTGCAACTGTTGCTTTAACCAGAGGGTGGTGTAGGGTTTGCCCAGGCTGCGAATGCCCACGATGCCGTATTGCTGACGTGTGGGATCACCCGAACGTGCATAGTAATTCAACAACGGATAGGCTTTTGCCCCATATTGTTTCCAGGCAGGATTTTCGAGCTTGCCATCGCCCCATTTAATCACCATCAGGTCTTGTCGGATGGCTCGCAGAATGGGTTGCCAATTAGGGTCAAAGCGCAGGCGATCGCGCGTCACCTCATCCACTTCTTGTCGGGTCAGTTCTTCAGGACTCAGACTCTCTGCCTGCTGGGCAGCGGCTTCGGGCGTAGGCAATTGTTCTGAGCGAGGCGGTAAACTTTTTGCCGCAGGCATTGCCAGGGTCAGCGCCAGAAACCCTAACCCCAAGCACAGCTGCTTTTGAATCCGTTTTTGAGTCCACATACACTAATCAACACCGCCCCATCAACGTTCACCCATCCAGATTAACCGATCAAAAGATAGAAGCCTCACGGATGCCAAAGCCAGAGCCATCCATGAGGCTAGAGACGCAGTTAGGAGGTATCTTTACAATCCAAGGTATCGAATGAAATTCTTTAATTGCAAGCTCTTAATAAGTTCTTAAGCTATTAGGCGTGATCTTGTCAGGATTTCCCATTTTCGCTGCCCTAGCATAAGATCGCTTCTATTTGTTTGATATAGCTTCCTCTATAAAAGGATTTCGAGGCTTTGAGGAATCCCTGGGCAGGGTTGACTGACCTTCCCTTGACCAGAGTTTACTTTGCCCGATCGCCAACGCCAGCAGCTTACCTACAAGCAGGAAAACGGGAAGGTGAGAATATTTACTCAGGCGGAGAATCTCTTTCAGGATTTCTGTACTAGAACTATGGCAGCTGTAAGGAGTAACATAATGTTTTTTACGACCGGACACTTTTTAGGTATTGAATGACCATGGCACTTGTGGTGACTTCAGGCGCTGTATCTATCTAGGCAGCGTGATGAAAGACAGCTTCAAGCAGTTGTCCTACAAGATTGTGTGCCAAAATCAGGATGATGAACGTAACTCTCCATGCTGGGAACACTGCTAAAAGGGCGCTACAAAATTATCCGGGTCCTGGGAGCAGGGGGATTTGGGCAAACATATGTTGCAGAAGATTTGCAACAACCGGATCAGTCTGTCTGTGTAGTCAAGCATCTCAAACCCTCTAGTCAAGACACTGCCTTTTTGCAAGTTGCTCGACGGCTGTTTGATACTGAAGTCGAAACATTGCGAAGACTGGGAAGCCATGACCAAATTCCGGGTTTGCTGGCTTCTTTTGAAGATAACCAGGAATTTTACTTTGTTCAGGATTTTATTGAAGGATGTCCTCTGAGTGAGGAATTGTCTCGCAATCGGCGGCTGAGTGAAGCGCAAGTGCTTGATTTGCTGCGCGATGTGCTGGAAATTTTGCAATTTGTCCATAGTAAGCAGGTCATTCATCGAGATATTAAGCCCAGTAATTTGATCCGGCGACAACCCGACAATAAGTTTGTACTAATCGATTTTGGTGCAGTAAAAGAAATTCAGACTCAAATTACGAATGAGTCAGGCAAAACAGGACTCACGGTAGGGATTGGCACTCAGGGCTATGTTCCCAGTGAGCAGTTAGTGGGGAAGCCGCGCTTTAGTAGTGATCTCTATGCATTAGGAATGACTGCGATCCAGGCATTGACAGGGCTACATCCCTCTCAACTGCCGACTCATCCTGATACTGCAGAGGTAATCTGGAAGGATCAGACGCGGATTAGTCGCCGACTGGAAATGATTCTTGAGAAAATGGTGCACTTCCATTTCACTCAGCGGTTTCAGTCAGCAACGGAAGTATTGCAAACACTGGATCGCATGGCTGATCCGTTCAATGATTTTACGTTATTGCCGCCCACTCAGTCCTACAACGATGAAACAGTGCTGACCGAGCAAGCGCTGGTTACACCAGAAGAATGGCATCGGGTGCCTGCTGGGGTCTGGCGAAAATTTAGCAAAACGGGCTGGCAAGCGATCGCGATCGCCAGTCTTGCGGTGACTGGGACATTGCTTGGAGCACGACAACTGTTAGTGCTGAAACCATTAGAAATGGCGCTGTTTGAGAAGCCAGAGATTGCTGCGCTCGATTGGATGATGCGACGCAAGCCCGATGCTGGCATCGATCCGCGGTTGCTGGTGGTAGAAATTACAGAAGCAGACCTACGCGAACAAAAGCGCTTCCCTTTATCGGATCAGGTGATTGCTCAGACGATCGCCAACCTAAATCGCTACCACCCGCGGGCGATCGGACTAGACCTGTTGCGCGATATTCCCCAAGAACCGGGACGCGATGAACTGTTGAAGCAATTGCACCAGCCCAATGTGGTGGTAATTACTAAAATCGGCTCGAACGAGCTTGATAACACCCCTCCCCCCCCTGGCTTTACCCTCAACCATGATCAGGTTGGCTTCAATGATATTGTGATTGACCCGGATGATATTGTTCGGCGGTGTCTATTATTTGCCGACTACAAAAACTTTACCCTGCGCTCCTTCTCATTGCGATTGGCACAGATGTACCTCAAAGTGCAGGGAATTGTTCCGACCAGTGCGCCTCAAAACCCAGATATTTTGAAACTGGGGGCGGCAGTATTCCCGCCAATGGAAGCGAATGCCGGAGGGTACCAGTTGATGGATGCCCGGGGCTACCAGATCTTGTTGAACTATCGCTCTGCCAAGAATGCTGCCCGTCATGTGACGCTGGGGCAAGTGTTGAAGAATCAAGTCAATCCCGACTGGGTGAAGGACAAGGTGATCCTGATCGGGACAACGGCTCCAAGTATTAAAGACCTGTTTGCGACGCCTTATGGTGCCATTCAACGAGATGATCCGAAGATGCCGGGCGTGGTAATTCATGCTCAGATGGTGAGCATGATTTTGGATGCGGCGTTGAATAAGCAATCCCTGCTGTGGGTGTGGTCAGAACCGATCGAAATTCTATGGATTGCGGGTTGGACAGTGGTGGCTGGTGTGCTTGCCTGGTATGTGCGTCGTCCCCTAATTTTGATTGCGGTGGAGTTTGGGGTTCTCGTGATTTTAGGTGGGTTCTGTTGGGGCATTTTTACCCAACATGGTTGGGTGCCGATTTTTGCCCCTGCTGTGGCGGTGGTGCTGGCGACAGCAGCAGTCTCTTCTTATGGGGTGTTGAACGATCGGCAAAAATCTTTGAGGCGTTCAAATTCCAAATAACGTTTGTAAATGTTTGCGGATGCGAAATAAGGGCGTTTCTTCCGAGGGACCCGTAAATACTTTGATTTCTTGTAACGTTTGCTGACGTTCCAATAACTTTTGAGCAATCTGGTCGGCGAGTTCCTGGTGATTTTTTAAGAGCCGCTGCAAATCCTTGTGATCGACAACAAACAAGACGGTTTCCTCCAGGGATCTCACCGTTGCCGATCGCGGAATTCCTAGCAATAACGACATTTCCCCAAAAAATTCTCCCTCATTCAGCGTGGCGATATATTGCTCTGTTTTGCGAGAAAAAATTTCGACTGATCCACTCAAAATAATGTAAAAGGAATTGCCAGGTTCTCCTTCCTGACAGATGACCTGCCCCGCAGGAAACAGTTGACGGTAGCCATATTCGATTAATTGCAACAAATCAATATCGGTACATTGTTCAAAGTAGGTGATCCGTCGCAGCAAATCGCGCAGTCCCAGGTTACTAATTGAGGATTTGGTAGAAGCGCTGGATAGCTCCACCGGGGTCTCTAAGGGAGAAGGGGGATTTTTAATGTCTGCGGAGGTGGGATGAGGGTGGAAAAGCCCTGTCACTTCGTCAAGGTTGCGAATGTACAAATCTCGTTGAGGATGGGGAATTTCTAGCCCCCGATGCGTGATTTCTCGCTCAATTAGAAAATTTAAAGAACTTTTGATTGGGTCACTTTCTTGTGGTTGATCAATCCAAACCAGCAGTTCAAAACTCAGGTCGCTATCGCCAAATCCTCTTAACCAGACCTTGGGGGAGGGGGTAGACAGCACTTTTGGCTCGGCTCGTGCCGCTGCCAAAAGTGCCTCGGTCACCGTGAACGGGTCGGTGCCATAGGAGATACTGACTGGTAAATGCAATCGGCAGCGGGGGTCGCGGTGGCTCCAGTTGATGATGTTATTTTCGACCAGGCGGATATTGGGCACGATGACGAAAACGCCGTCTTGAGTCCGTACGGTGGTCGATCGAATGGAAATGCTCTCGACCGTACCCAATAAGTTATCAACTTCGATGAAATCTCCGACTCGCATCGGTTGCTCTAGCAACAGAGTAATACCGCTGACAAAGTTGCTGGCAAAATTTTGGAGTCCGAACCCAAGCCCGATCCCCAGTGCGCCTGCCAGGACTGCTAAAGAACTCAGGTTGACTCCAGCTGTCTGCAGCAGAATGGTGAATCCTAAAACAGTCAGTACATAACGGGTGAACGTCGCTACCACCTCGCGGTTGCCTCGATCCAGCCCCATGCGTGCCAATAGTCTACGCTTGAGCCACTCACTGAAGACGCGAGAGACCACAAAAACCGCGATCGTGGCAAAAATCAACCCCAGGATGAGGCCTAGAGAAAAGCGGTTGCCCCCTGACTCAAACAGGGTGGCAGAAAAGATGCGGGAGAGTGGATTCAGCACTTGCTGGATTGGAGGGGTGAGCCAATTCATGAGCGATCGTGATGCAGTAGATGCAAGCTTACATTTCAACCAGGCTAGCATCTCCCTTCTGCAGCAGTTGTGCTTCCTTCATTGCCTACCGCTTAAAATCCTTAAACCGTTCTTTTGCCAGAGCAAACGATTCTCGCATCGCTTGCTGAATCCGTTGGGGATCAGGCTTTTTGCCGCCCATCAAATCTCCAAAATAAACGCAGGCAGCCTCGCCCAGTGCCCAGGTATAAGCCGTTGCCCAAGAGGCAGCGATCACACTACCGACACCCGGCAGGAATTTGATCAGTTCTCGCCCGATCGTTTGCGCTAGAAAACCTCCTGCGATCGCACTCAGTACCCCCCCTGCCTGAGAAGGCGATAAGATCTGACCATATAATTGCCCCAAAAAACCCACCATGGAAACTTGAAGCGCAGTTAATACAGGCATGGTGGCAAAAGGGAGCGGAATTGCAGCTAAAGCACCTGCCATCAGCGCAAAGGGTAAGATGTAGCGTCGCCCTGCTTCGCGATAAAGGTTGCCAATCTGTGCTCCAGCTTCGCGACTATCCAACAGTTGATGAATGGTGCGAGATTCGGCATCGGGCAGCAACTCTGCCAGGTTTTCAATCAGGGCTGCCAGTCCGTAAAAAACGGGCGTATAGCCATCCTCTTCCAATGTGAAGTCAATCAAAACTGCCCGATCGTACAACCCACTAAAGTCTGACTGAATTGCTGCAAACGATCGCGGCACATCCCCAACCTCTGGCGGATAGGGAGGATGATCGCCAACCTCAGGGGGATAGGCTTCATGCAGACAGGTCACGGCTAGCAAGCAAGGTAAGGCTGGATGCGTTTGGCGGAGTTGGCGAGCAATTTGTGCCAGCGTTTCTGTAGCAAAGTCACCAATTTTGACCGTCAAAATCAGCACTTTGACCCTGGGTTCGGGCTTGGGCTGTTCCATCGTCGGCTGTTCAGGCACAGACTGAACATCACTCATCAACTCCTGGATGACTTCGGCTGTTTCTTGGGTGCCATCGCCCAGTCCGATCGTATCGGTAAAAATCAGCAGGGGTAGGTCGGCGGTGGGATAGCTGTAGCGCTGGGTGTGGCGAGTATGAGGACGAAACCCCTGTCCAACAATTTCTGCCGAAACGCCGGTCATGCCGCGGACGAGAGAGCTTTTACCAGTCTGTGGCTTACCAACCAAAATCGCTTCTGTTGTAGGCAGTTCTTTGCGAATTGCCTGCAAAATCTCTGCAACTTCAGCTTCACTGAGGCTAAACCATTGCGTGATCGCCTGACTCACCTGGCGAAGCGGCGACCAGCCTAGCAACGCAGTCGTACTGCCTGACCAGACCTTCTGCATCTGATCGAGCAGCGCTTGTTGCAAAGGCAAGCGATCGGAAAGCGGAAGGGGGTCTTCAGCCGACGATTCAGGAACCTGTGAATTAGGCGCAGGGATTTCAGACGCTGGAGTGCGTGGTTCTGCTTCGGTTGGTTCAGTCATGGTTCGCGGTCAGAGCGCAAAAGTCGCTAATGAGCAAAGCTCAAAGGCTTGGTTAGATATTTACGCGTCGTCGCGAATGTCGCTACTGCCGCCTGGCGAGGAATCGTACAGGGCATCCAAGTGTTCACGAGCATCATCTACTGTCATCGAACGCATAACGAGCAATGGCTCATTAATTACCTTGCCTGTCTCATCCAGCAATTCTGGATGAGTGCCCAAAAGCGCGCGATTCATTTGGACTTGAGACGAATTTGAGCCGGGCTCAGATCGTCCCTGAGGACGGTAAGATCGTTGCGACTCTGTGCCCAGCGCCATCATGCTGCGAATTAAATTCGCGATCGCCAAAAAAGCGAGGATTGTAAAAGCAAGAATGTAAAGCAAATGTAACATAATGTTTTGACTCCCAGCTGAATAGCCGCCACCCAGATTGACAGTTGGTTGAATTGAAAAATGTTTCGATTAGCGAAAAGCCGATCGGCAGAAACCCTACGCAACGATTTAGAAAAATGCTTGAAACCTAATGGAGAAATCCTACCTTAACAATCAATTCTCTACCGATTTGAAAACCAGATTAGACAATAAACCTAATAGAATCAACACACTTTTTCTGAAAGCTTGATAGTTGAAATGTTAGGAAATACCTTCTCACCTTCTATTCTATATTCTTAGACCGTATTTACGTTTTGTAATATCTCTTGATTCTGCTCAATGCTCAAAAATCGTTTTTCCATCCTATCCTGCTGTTTGCGATGAATTTAAATGAGTCACCTGATGAAAGAGGCAGAATCGGTAAGATAGAGGCGAGTGGTACGATCGCTACTCTTATTGTCCTGAGGTGCAATCCATGCTCAGGCAAATTCTAAAACGCTGTTTCCGTTAAAATTGTATTCCTTGAAGCGAAGCCAACCGATGTCTGTTTCTGACGCTCCCAACTCTGAGCAATCTGCCAAAATTCACCTGCCTCGTATGAGTGAATCCGAAGCCCTTAAAAAGATTCGCCACACCACTTCTCATGTGATGGCGATGGCAGTCCAAAAGCTCTTTCCCAAGGCTCAGGTGACGATCGGTCCCTGGATTGAGAATGGCTTCTATTATGATTTTGATAACCCTGAACCCTTTACTGAAAAGGATCTGAAGGCAATCAAGAAGGAGATGATCAAGATCATCAACCGCAAATTGCCCGTGATTCGTGAAGAGGTGAGTCGGGCAGAAGCTATAGCCCGTATCCAGGCGATCGGGGAACCCTATAAATTGGAAATCTTGGCAGGATTGCAAGAACCCATCACCCTTTACCACTTGGGTGATCAATGGTGGGATCTGTGCGCTGGACCGCATGTCGAGAACACTGCCGAACTCGATCCAAAAGCGATCGAGTTAGAAAGCGTTGCCGGAGCCTACTGGCGGGGCGACGAAACCAAAGCCCAACTCCAGCGCATTTACGGCACTGCCTGGGAAACCCCTGAACAACTGGCAGAATACAAGCGCCGCAAAGAAGAAGCCCTGAAGCGTGACCATCGCAGACTGGGGAAAGAACTGGGGCTTTTCATCTTTTCCGACCAGGTGGGTCCAGGGTTGCCCTTGTGGACGCCGAAAGGAACCGTCTTGCGATCGACCCTGGAAGATTTTCTCAAGCAGGAGCAACTCAAGCGGGGCTATTTGCCCGTAGTCACTCCTCACATCGCTCGAGTGGATCTGTTTAAAACGTCTGGGCACTGGCAAAAGTACCAGGAAGACATGTTCCCAATGATGGCGGAGGATGAAAAAGCCAAAGCTCAAGAGCAGGGGTTTGTTCTGAAGCCGATGAACTGTCCCTTCCATATCCAGATCTATAAGAGTGAGTTGCGTTCGTACCGCGAATTGCCGATGCGGTTGGCAGAATTTGGCACCGTTTATCGCTATGAACAGTCGGGAGAATTGGGCGGTCTCACCCGAGTGCGGGGCTTCACAGTGGATGACTCGCACCTGTTTGTAACGCCAGAGCAACTGGATGCAGAATTTCTCAATGTGGTCGATTTGATTCTGACTGTATTCAAGAGCCTGCAATTGAAAAATTTCCGCGCACGGCTCAGCTTCCGTGATCCGTCATCGGACAAATACATCGGCTCGAATGAAGCCTGGGAAAAAGCCGAGGGTGCCATTCGTCGGGCGGTTGAAACGCTGGGCATGAACTATTTTGAAGGGATTGGCGAAGCTGCGTTTTATGGTCCCAAACTGGACTTTATTTTTCAAGATGCGTTGGAACGAGAGTGGCAGTTGGGAACCGTGCAGGTAGACTACAATTTGCCAGAGCGGTTTGATCTGGAGTATGTGGCGGAAGATGGCACCCGCAGGCGTCCGGTGATGATTCACCGTGCTCCGTTTGGTTCTCTGGAGCGTTTGGTCGGTATTTTGATTGAGGAGTATGCGGGTGATTTTCCGCTCTGGCTGGCTCCGATTCAGGTGCGGTTGCTGCCGGTTGGGGAAGAGCAGTATCCCTTTGTTCAGCAGGTAGCGGCACAACTGCGATCGCTGGGGCTTCGGGTAGAAGCAGCAACCAGCGGCGATCGCCTGGGCAAGCTGATTCGGGATGCAGAAAAAGATAAGATTCCCGTGATGGCAGTGGTCGGTGCGAAAGAGGTGGAATCGAACGCGCTGAGCATTCGCACTCGGGCTTCCGGCGAATTAGGCGCGATTCCGGTTAGTGAAGTCCTGGAACGGTTACAATCTGCCAGCAAGCATTATTCCAACTTTTAAGGGGCAGTCGAAGCGATGGATGCACATGAGCGGTTGAAAAAGATTGAAACGGAAGTCCTGGAACGAGCGATCTCCCAGTGGATTTCAGAAACGACGGGTTGGAAATATACCTGCAATATTGCGGGCATTGAGTATGGTGAATTGGGGCGGGCGCAGGTCAAACTGACGCTGGAAACCCTAGATTGGCTCAATGTGAATGTCAAAGACGAATAAACTCAAGTTGGAGCAGGCTTCCAGTTGTGAAAAAACGGCTGACGCTCACCTTTCCTAAGCGATCGATTCAGATGCCTGTCACCTATCGACTCGCAAAGGATTTCAACGTCGCGGCGAATATTATTCGTGCTCAAGTTGCTCCCAATCAGGTAGGCAAACTAGTCGTCGAGTTGTCGGGCGATATTGATCAACTGGATGCGGCGATCGACTGGATGAGATCGCAAGACATCGGCATTTCGTTAGTTGGTCGGGAAATCATCATTGATGAAGACGCTTGTGTTCATTGTGGATTATGTACAGGCGTTTGTCCGACTGAAGCTTTGACCCTGGAGCCTCAGACCTTTCGACTCCAATTCACGCGATCGCGCTGTATTGTGTGTGAGCAGTGCATCCCGACTTGTCCTGTGCAGGCGATTTCTACCAATCTTTGAAGGTGAGAAATCTCAGCAGGGGCAGGGTTTTTATGACTCGATTAGGGGATGTCTCGATCTAGACTTGATTGATGGTTTGCGATCGAGGCTGACCCGTGATTCAGATTTTTGTCTAAATCTATATGTGCAATCTGCTAAAAGCAGAAGACCCCGGAGTTGCCAAAGCACTCCAGGGTCTTAGTTTTCTAAACCTTTAAAGCTGGCTGTACAGTGCTCTAGGCAGCACGGCGAGTCATTAGCCCCCACAAGAAAATGGCGATCATGGCACCAATCACTGCCACGATCAAGCCGGGAATGCTTAAGCCAGTGGAAGTAAGTGCCAGAGACCCTGTGCTGAGCAGCGTGTACAAGCTGCCCCCGATAAAAGCACCCACAATACCGAGGATAATTGTTGCTAGGATGCCGCCGCCCTGGTCACCTGGATAGATTGCTTTGGCGATCGCGCCTGCTAAAAGCCCTAAAACTAACCATGCAATAATGTTCATTTTTTGTCTCCAAAATGCCTTGCTCTCGAACTATTAATCAGAATACAAACTTTAGGGAAAAAAACCTTCCACCTAAAGGGATATCTACCCATTTGTATCAACTGAAAAATTAATTATTTTATAAAAAAGAGTGCTCAAAAATGAACACTCAGCCTTTATAACTATTATTGAACTTCTCAAACCTAGTCGCATGAAATTGACTAGATTTCGGTTTTGGTATTGAAATCGTTTTTTCGAGCGACCAAATAGTTGCTCAAAAATGTATTAACAAATGACAGGATGACGGGCCCAACGATGATCGCCAACCATCCTTGAACCGTAAACCCAGGCACCACGACAGCGGCAAGCCAGAAGCAAATACCATTCACAATCAAAGAAAACAATCCTAAACTTAGAACGTTGAGTGGCAGGGAAAGAACTGACAAAATAGGTTTTACAGAAGCGTTCACCAGCCCTACAGAAAATGCTGCAATGATGGCTGCGGGGAAAGTGGCAATGTCAACTCCAGGCACCACTAAATCAACTACAAGTAAGCTTAATGCAGTTGCCAAAGTGGTAAAAAGAATTCCCAACATCTTATCTCCTTAGTAAAAGTAATAATTGGCAGTAGAGCAAATTATCTACAGTGACTGAACTAAATCAGACCCGTTCCTTTGCCCCGGTTATCTTCTTCAGCAGTCAATTTACCGGTCTCGTCAGTTTGGTTGATTTCTTGCAATTCCTGCTGTCTTTGGGCGACTTCAGCTTCTTTCTGAGCGCGGGCATCACCCGGCACTTCATAATACATTTCAGGTTCGACGGCAAAGTTATCAACTAAGCCTTCTTTATCGACCGTATAGCCACCAGTGGTGTCTACACTATCTGGATCGGTGTTTTCAGGAATTTGCTTATAGCCTTCGCCTTCCCGTTCTTTACGGGCGGCAGTTTCGGCGGGAACAATTTCTCTATCGTAAGTGTCACTAGACGCTTGTGGGTTAGTCATAGCGGTGTTCCAAACTCTTTAAGACTGCATTGACAGCATAGGAAAGTTTTAGAAAAAGAACTTCTATCTGGGGCATTGCATTGCATTAAAATCGCTACGTCTATTTATAGAGGTTCTCTAAAATTTGGGGGATGGTGCTCTTCGGTTTTCTAAGAAAAGAAGGTCTAACAATTTTGTTAGACCTGCCGTTTTACTTGACTCAACTTTACGGATCAGCTGATACAGATGAATGGAAGGCTGCCTAATCGAGATCTTTCTTCAATTCATCTTTAATGTTCTCAGTGGTATGACGAATATTGGCTTCAACTTGTTTAGCCTTGCCTTCGATTTTTTGCTGAGGATCGCCTGTTACCTCTCCTACAGTTTCTTGAACTTTGCCTTCCAGGTTTTTAGCCGTTGCTTTTACTCTATCTTCAATGCTCATTTTCATGACTCCTTTTTAATTTCTAACGCTTTTATTATTGAATTTTTAGTGCCTGACCGAGCGTGCATCCCAGTTTTGCAAATTTGCCTTTGCGATCTATTTCCTTCTCTCATAATGAGACAAGGCGAACCAGATCAAGGTCACTCTCTGCACTCGAAATACATAGGGTGAGAGCTATAAAAGTGAGAGAACCCCCTCAATGAAAGCTTAATCTGCCTTTTTGAAATCACACTATACCTATCATAGTTTTGAGCTATGAGATAAACATCTCTCGAATGAGAGAATACATTAAACGAATAACGGACTCAACCTATATCAAAAGGAGGAAGATGCGATCGCAAGTCGATAATCTTATTTCTTGAGGTGGAGTGATTTTACGACTTAATTCATCACAATAAAATGTATCCGTCTAGATTGTATCAAAGTAGAACAATGAAATTACTGCGATTGATTCTGGGTATTTTCTTACCGCCCGTTGGAGTATTTCTAACCTTTGGATTGGGTCCAACGTTAGTGATCAATATTCTGTTGACCTTGCTGGGTTGGGTTCCAGGCAGCATCCATGCGATTTGGGCGATCGTCAAACATGATGAAAAGCTAGCCCGCCAGGACGAAGCCGACCAAAACTATGGGCGGATTTAGAGTTCTATTGCGTTCCATAAGCCGATGATTGACAGGGTGAGTGTCCAGATCGAGGAACTTTTCTCATCCTGTCAGTCTGGCCCATTTAGTATCAGCATTTTCACAAGTGCGCCCTATCTCAACGAATGAGGCGATCAGAAACGACCGCATGCCTAGCCGATTCCAACGACCCGTTAAAGATGAGAATCTGATCAAAACAAAACCTTAATCCCAATCAGGTTCTATTTTGATCAATCTCAAAGTTTCAATTGTGTGGCTCTCAATCAGTTAACAAGCGTTAGCCAATTAAGCCAGAACGCAGGGCTAGCACTGCTGCCTGTGTGCGATCGTCGGCACAGAGCTTGTTGAGAATGTTCCGAACGTGAGTTTTAACCGTGCCGACTGTGATATAGAGCTTTTCTGCGATCGTGGCGTTACTACAACCTGCCACAATCAATTCCAGTACTTCTAATTCCCGTTCAGTCAAAGGGGCGCTTTCGATTAACTGTTCATACTCAGGTTCAACCCCGCCAATTTCGACTTTTCTGGATTCATCCGCACTGCTAATCCCATTCGGCGAATTCTGCCGCATTTGCCGCAGAACAATACTAGCGATCGTGGGGTCAATCCAAGAATTTCCCTCATAAGTGGCCCGCAACGCTTCTGCCAACTTATCGATGCTGACATCCTTCATGCAATAGGAATCCGCCCCAGCCGCAAATGCAGCCAAAACCGAATCTTCACTATCGTGCATTGTAAGAATCAGAATTTTTGTAGGAGGTTCATCATCAGTTTGCGTTTGTCTAAACTGTCGCGTCAGTTCAATTCCATCCATATCGGGCAAGCCGATATCCACAATTGCGACATTCGGTTTAGCCGATTCCAACAGCTTCTTCCCTTGAGCCGCGTTAGCTGCTTCGCCAATGACACAAATGCCTTCCTGTCGATGCAAAGCAGTTCTTAGCCCAACTCTTGTCAAATCATGATCTTCGATGAGGGCAACACTAATCTCACTCATTTCAATTACCTGCTTCTAGCATTCGTGGTCTCTAAGTCACTTAGCACTGTTCATGAATCAAGATGATTGAGCTTCTCCATTCTAGAACGTGTCAAATTGAGCATGGGGCAGAAATCTTTTGAGAGGATGCTTAAAAATTTGCGATCAGCCTCAAGCTTCTAATTTGACGAGATCGTGACTCCTTGCCTATCCTCATAGCGTTTTCCCACAAACAAAAAATTAGATTAACCAGAATTATGAGCTTGAGGTTCATTCTGCACATCCATCCCCAGGGTGAAGAATTCCACAAAGCGAATGTCAAAAATCTAACTTTAGGTATAGGTGTTGCCCTAGCTACCGAATTACACTCGCCTATATTGCGATCATTGTAAACACACCCTCGTCATCTTGGTGCAATTCCGAAGTAGATACAAACCAAGGTTGCCGAGTTAGTCTCTGATGCTGATAAGTAGGCATGTGCTTTTGGATGTGAGAAAGGCTTTTGCAGATGTCTTTCTATGGCTATTTTTTATCTCTCTAATAAGAAGGAAAGCTTCTGTATTGTTAGATGGATTTTAGACAATTAGTATAGACAGATAATGATCTTAAAGTGATGAACTGTACAGCAGTTGAGGCTCCAATCACCCATGTTTTCTGATCCGATCGTTGGAGATGATTTGGGGATATGTGCTTCAATCAAAGGGGCGAGATTGCTCTCAACTTGGTTGATGAAGATGAAGATCTATACTAAACCGAAAGAACTGGGTGGCGATAGAAGGGTTTGTTTAGGTTCACTTTTATGCAACTGCCTGTATTAAGTTATTTTAATACCTTGTGGACCCGATTATCCGTTCGTCGTAAGGGTGCGATCGTCATTGCAATTCCAGCATTTTGTTTGATGACTACTCTAGGTTCTTGGGTTTGGTCAAGGCAAGTTTTACTCACAATTCGTCAGAAGATTGATAATACTCAAGAAATTTTGGTAGAAAGCAATGTTCTATTGCTTGAACTGCTCAATGCAGAGACAGGGGTTCGGGGCTACAGTATCACCCAAGACTCTCGCTATCTAGAGCCATACAATCATGCGGTGGCAGCCTTACCTGGTGCTTTATCTCGATTGAAAATTCAGATCAACGGTAGCTCTCAGCAGATGAATGATATTCAAGCTTTAGAGCAGTTGATTCAGCAAAATATGGCAACTTTGGCGTTGGCAATTCAAACCGTAAAGCGCCAAAGTGAACTCGATCAAACTTCAACTTTGCCAATGGACATTGATCGTCTTTTGTATCTTGGCAAAGGCACGATGGATAAAACAAGGGAGGTGATTAGCTCTCTGCAAGCGCGCAATCGTCAATTGTATCTTGCCTACAACCAGCAGCAACAAGACAATACGCAATTTACTAGTGTTGCGCTTTGGTTCACCGGATGCATTAGCTTGTTAGGATCACTGGCTGCAATGTACTTATTCAGTAGTCTGGATCAAGAGTTAACCAGCCGTGAGCGCCTCCTGCTGGAGAGTAAGACGCTCATGTCTGCGATCGTCTCTACTGTGGTTGATGGCGTCATCATCCTGGACGACGAAGGCAAAATCGAAATCTTTAACCCGACCGCAGTCAAGATGTTTGCCTACGAACCTGAAGAAGTCATCGGTCAGCAGCTTGATTTTTTGCTCGCGGAACCCCTGGTACAAAAAGTTAAAGGCACAGAAATTACAGCTTCCTTGCCACTGCGACCGGGGCGACCCTGGAAAACCAAAGGGGCACGAAAAATTGGCACACCTTTCCCGATTGAAATTTCGATTAGTGAAATGCATTTAGACAATCAAATGATTGTGATTGTTCGCGATATCAGCGCTTTTATAGAAGCAGAAGAGAAATTGCAGTCTCGCGCCAATGAGCTAGTCCGCTTAAGTTCTATCCTGGCAAGAACGAATGCTGCACTAGAAGATCGCAACCAAGAATTGGAGCAGTTTGCTTACGTGACCTCCCATGATTTAAAGGCTCCTCTGCGTGCGATCGCCAATTTGTCGGAATGGATTGAGGAAGATTTAGAAGGATATCTAGGCGAAGAAAGCCAGCAACACATGCGACTTCTACGCGGACGCGTACACCGTATGGAAGCTTTGATTAATGGATTGTTGGAATATTCTCGGGTTGGTCGAACACAAGCCACGATCGAGCAGGTAGACGTTGCTGTACTCATTGAGGAAGTGATTGAGTCACTCGATCCGCCCAGTACGTTTACGATCGTGGTTGCTGAGCAGATGCCCACTCTGATGACGAAACAGCTATTACTGAGACAAGTGCTGTCTAACTTGCTGAGTAATGCGATCAAACATCACGATCGCCCTGATGGACGAATTGAAATTACGGTTCAAGACCAGGAGAAGTTTTACGAGTTTGTGGTTAAAGATAATGGTCCTGGAATTGCCCCCGTATATCACGACAAAATATTTGTTATTTTTCAAACTCTACAAGCACGTGATACAAAGGAAAATACCGGAGTTGGGTTGGCGATCGTCAAACGCATTGTGGAGGCAGAAGGTGGCAATATTTGGTTGGATTCACAAGAAGATAGAGGCGCTAGTTTTCATTTCACCTGGTTAAAGCATCCAATGCCATGAACCGCTCAAATTTTGTTTGTGTAAAGACGGATCAGGAACTATAACCAGTGGATGAGGTTGCAGGTGAAACAAATCATATAAGATTTGCCTATATCTCAATGGAATTCTAACAAGAATGGACTTTTGGCTTGAACGTGACTGGTTGATACTAAAACAATGGAAGAAGTCGATAGAACAATTAACGTCCTACTGGTGGAAGATGATGAAGTCGATGTGATGAATGTCAAACGGGCTTTCAAAAAAGGGAATATCACGAATCCCCTCTATGTGGCAGGGAACGGTTTGGAAGCCCTGATTATGCTGCGAGGGGGAGGCGATCGTCTACCTGGCGTTCCTTCTCAACGTCGGTTGATCTTGCTAGATCTCAACATGCCCAAAATGGGAGGATTAGAATTTTTGAGTGCGTTGCGTTCAGATCCGGCTTTAAAGACCATTCCAGTGGTTGTCCTGACCACCTCGAATCAAGATAAAGACCGAGTGGAAGCTTACAACTTTAATGTGGCGGGCTATATTCTGAAGCCTGTGACATTCGCCAATTTTACAGAAGTGATGACGACGCTTAATCGATACTGGTCTCTGAGTGAAATGCCATAGGCTGACCATGGATTATTTGGATTAAATTTATCCGGTTTGGCAAGGTGTTAGTCAATTGAGGTTAGCTAGGCTGATTGTGTGTATATCTTGCTCCCAACGCGGGCAAGAGATCTGTACTATCCTTGAACTTTCCTTGGACAACCCAGTCGGTTGAGTTCAACGGAGCCGATCGCGACCGAGTTGATTTCAGAGAGCCATTCGACTTCCATAAACCGCTTTTGTTCCGTCGGAGAAGGCTCTCGAATTGCAGAGTGAACCGATTAACCTGAAAACAAAGCTCTGGGCGTTACTGAAAAGCAGGATGATTTGGAACGAAGTTTCAAATCGTTCAGCATCATTATCATTTTCATCCCGTTGTTGAGCAACGCCAAGACCTGACACTAGCGCCCAGCCCACGGTACATCCTGCTTTAAAGCGTTGTCTAATACACGCCACACAATCAGGTTGTCAGCGAAAACCCTAATATGGCTATTTTTGTTACATTGTGAAGAAACTTGAGGAAACTTTTCCATAATTCCTCTGAATAGACACTTCTAGAGCTGCGACTGATTCAGAATCAATGCTGTGTTGCCTGATGCTTTCTGTCTGTCGATCGAGATCTTGATCGAACGATACCGCAGTTGTTTGGAACACTTTGTATGGAAGAAGCACTCAGAATCTTAATTGTCGATGATGATGAGGTCGATCGCATGGTTGTGCGACGCGCCCTTAAAAGCACCACCTTGAAAATAGAATTGTCGGAAGCCGGAAGTTATGAGACCGCTCTGACTAAATTTCAACAGGTCAAGGCTGATTGTATTTTGGTAGATTACCGTCTACCAGGAAAAGATGGATTAGCGTTGGTTCAAGACTTGCGGGATCATGGGACAAAAATTCCGTTAATTGTGCTGACTGGGCAGGGCGACGAACAAATCGCTGTAGAGTTAATGAAAGCTGGTGCTTCAGATTATTTACCAAAGCATCGAATCTCTGCTCCAGTACTGGAACGAATTGTCCGTAATGCAATGCGTGTCTACCAAGCAGAAATACAGGTAGAACTGGCAAACCAGCAACGTGAGCAATTGGCTCGCCAACGAGAAGATTTCGTCTCACGTCTCACCCATGATTTACGTACGCCTCTGGTCGCAGCAGATCGAATGCTGACGCTGTTTCATGAAGGCGCCTTTGGTCAGGCTTCGTCAGAGATGCAGGATGCGATTTCTATTATGATTCGCAGTAATCAAAGCCTGTTGCAAATGGTAAATACATTATTAGAAGTTTACCGATATGATGCGGGGTGTAAGAGCATTGCCTTAGATGTTTGCAACATGCAAGGTATTGTTCAAGAAGTGATTCAGGAATTAGCTCCTCTGGCTCAGGAAAAGCATCTAGCCCTGCATACAGAGCTGGAGAGCCGCGAGATCACTGTTTGGGGCGATCGACTAGAATTGCGCCGAGTCATTACCAACTTGCTTGGAAATGCGATTAAGTTTACTGATATAGGCTCAATTGTAGTGCGGTTGATTAGCGCCCCGGTTGGGAAAGCGATGGAGGCAAAAAGCCAGCCATCCAGTTGGGTCACAATTGAGGTAGGCGATACTGGAGCAGGAATCGATCCGCTTGACCAAGCAACCCTATTCGATCGCTTTCGTCAGGGCGACCACAAGCGATCGGGCAGTGGATTGGGACTTTATCTCACCCGTCGGATTGTAGAAACCCATCAAGGTACAATCATGGTCAATTCTGAATTGGGTAAAGGCAGCCTCTTTACGGTACGATTGCCAGCCCACGCCTGATCCAGTAACTGGCTCATTCTTTGGGTATATCCTTTGCCCGCTCTGGCGAATGCTAACTTCCCTCTTCCGATTGATTCAAGTATTCGTTTCCCCACAGTATAAAAAAGAAGCATCGACTGTAGAAATCAATTTCACTGACGCTGCTTAACCTGACGTTTTCGGAATCAGTGAATTTGCTATCAATTGATAGATTCAATCCGATAAAACGTAATAATTTGGAGGACAACTCTATGAACTTTACTCAATTTCTATCTACCTGGCTTCGACCCGTACGGTTTCTGTTGGCGATCGCAGTTTGTGCCATGCTGTTAATTTCAAATGTCCAACCTGCTGCGGCATTTGGCATGCCAAAGAGTAGCCCTTCAGAGGGTGCCACGCAGTTCGATAAAGTATTGGATGAATCTGGGCGCTTTATTGAATCTGGACCGCCTTCTATGGAGGATGTGCAATCAGGTTCTCAAAAGGGCATCAATGAAGTACAAAAGGATGCTGATGCCGACAAGATGAAGAATGCTCAGAATTCTCAGCAAGCAACTTCTGTTGAAGAACAAGTCAAGCATGCCCTTGAAAAGACCTCAACCAAGGGTTAAAAATTCCTAATCATTATTTCATCACGATTTGTGTCTATTGCCCTTTCCCAATCTTCCATTGTTAACAGATAGGTAGTTCTCAGGAGCTACCTTTTTCTTTTTAAGCACTTAACTGAAAAATATCTGCCAAAATACTGGCATTGTCTTGGAGTCGAGCTTGTGCTGGTGAATCATAAACAACCAGCAAGGCAGCTAGTTGAGTAATGCCCGAAAATAAAGTAATCCCTTCGGCATGATCTTTGCGATCGCCATAAGAAATTTCCAAAACAGCCTTGGGTTGACTAAATGAGTGATCTGGCAGTTGCGAATATTGATTGAGTTGAAACACTTTCACAGGACCGTCTAAATCCATCGTAGGACCTGCAAGAATCAATAAATCTTCCCCATTAATTATTAAATCTCGAATGCCCAATCCTTGGAGATTGACAAAATGTTTTTTATAGCGCTCTTTTTGTTCGCCAATCTTTTTCAGTTCTAGATAAGGTGAATTTTTTTGCTTTACTTCTAATTCTAAAATAATTGCCCATCCTCTTAAGACTGGACCCCGCAATCCTAAAAAGATTCGATTTTTTAAGACAACAATTCCCTCAATGTCAAATCCATTATCTTTACCAGGAATTTTAGAATTTACAAAAATACCTAAATGGGGATCTGTTTGAAGAATTTGAGTTAATAAATCTCCTTGATTATTAATTGCTAAGCTAGCAGCGGTCAATTTTCTTTGAGGATCGTTGGGGTCAGTTCCTGAACGAACTAGTTGTCCATCAATGACAGGAATTCTTGCTAAGAGATGGCGATTTCTTTCCAGGATGACTGTTTGTAATCGCATTGAATTTTCTTGATCAGATAGCTCTAATCTAGGGCACTTTCGTTTGCTGCTGTGAGAGCCAACTAGCCAGAGATAGGAATCTGAGTAGTCTAGCCCCTCAATGTCAACTTCTTGTTCGCTTGTATTAGGAAGCTCGACAAAATCTGCTACCTGAAATTGTTGGTGATTGGCAAACTGGTTATGTTCGATCAGGGAAAGACGCTCGATCGTTGCAGTTTCGTCTGAACCAAGCCATAGATAATTGCCATGCAGAAGAATTGCTGAGAGATCCTCACGACTGAAATGAAAATCTGTTTGAAATGTAAGGAGTACTTGACCCAATAAAGCACTATTTCCCATTAATCGTCACTCCAGCTTGGTTGATATCTTTCGATTGCTAGCCGATTTTATAGCAGTCCTCCATGATTATTGCCTCCAGAGCCAACTTGATCTCCCGGTTGTTACTCAACGAAATTCCCGACAATATTGAAGCGTCTTTCCAAACCCTTGATTTGCATCTACTCCCCCATCGCAACAAGGACTTTCTACCCACTGTTCCTGTTCAGATTGGGACAATCCCTGCAAGCATATTGCAGGCGTGTATTATCTGGTGGCTGCCGAACTCGATCGCGATCCCTTCTTGCCATTTGAACTGCGCGGTTTATCACGCGAAAATTTACTTAAAGAACTTGCCAAATCCCCCTTAGGGCAGGCACTTTCGGCAGAGTTGCAACTGGCAAAATGCGCGCCTCAAGTCGCTTCTTCTTACCATACGCGCCCTCAAACTCTGCCCGCTGAATCGATCGCCGAATTACACGACTTTTGGCATGGCAGCAAACGATTACCCCAAACCAATAGATGCGCTCCCCGAAACCCTAGTTGCCGGAATTCCATTCGCAAACAAGGCGACTTTCCCCCCTTCTGGCCGCGCGACAACTCCTTTCTCGAAGCCATGGAAACCCTCTATAACCAGGTTCGCGTTAAAGGGCAGCTTTAATCGATTCATTTCCCAGAGATCGAACGAGTGGGAGTGGATTTGAGACCAGGTGAATACCCAATATCAAAAGACCCAACCCAAACAAAACGGCACCTATCTCTGTAATCAGATTGCCCAGCATCCCTTTACTGAAAAAGAGCGCACCGATCCAAAATAAGGGAGCACCAACCGCCAAACCCGCACCTGCCATCTTTGGTGCAATGCGCATCTGCATCACTGAAATGCCATAGAGCAGAAATCCTAGTGAAAATATCAAAATGGTCAGAAAGACAATTATTCTGAAAATTAGTACCGGCGTTTCCATCGAAACTTCCTCAATTTGCAGAATAAAATCCGGTGCATGTTTTGCCAGATAGGGGATCACAAATGAATCCCATACTGCGATGGGTAAAGAAAGAACAGTGCCTAAAAAGGACAACCAGTAACCCAACTTGGTAAATGCAGTCTGTGAGGCAATCAGGGATTGATACAGGAAGACAAAACTGCAAATGATCAATAAATAGGCAAAAAACCAGGCTATATGGACAGGCACCCAAATGGCTTCCAGTGCCCCCCGTGGCGTGTTGGCAGGATGAAAAAACATAAAGCTGCCGAACAGAATTCCGGCAAGGATCAGGAGAATTCCACTGACTCGATGGGTTGAAACGATCATCATTCCTCGACAGTCTTTTGACAATGTAATTCACAAGAGTGACTACGCCAACTGACTCAAAATGGATTTCTCAACCGCCAATAGTTATCCAATGCAAAATCATCACAAGCTTTCGGTGCTGGGTTCACGATCGCCTCAACTTCAGCCATCAACCGCCATCTCCAGCAAGACCTTTAAAACCCCGCGTTGTTGAGCATGGGCAAACGCTTGCAAACCCTCAGACAGAGGATACCGTGCTTGAATCAGTGGCTTAACATCAACCTGTCCGGTACTCAACAATTCTAAAGCAGGTGCAAATGGACCACAGCGTGATCCTACCAGCGTGATTTCATCCACCACCAGTGCCGAAGCATCGATCGTCAACTTGCCCGCATAGGTACTTTTAAGAACTAGCGTGCCACGAGGACGCAGCGCCCGACAAGCGGTGGCAAAGCCCTCCGGATTCCCCGTACACTCTACCGCTAGATCAAACGCACGATCGATCACCGCATCGGCAAAGCCAACTCGAATCCCACGCGCTTCCAGATTTGCCAACTTCTCAGGATGCCGACCGATCGTGAGCAAATCGCATCCGGTCAACGCTAACGTTTGTGCCACCAATTGCCCCAGTTTGCCGTCTCCCACGACCATCACTTTGTCTGACTGACTGACTCGCACCTGTTGCTGAATCTCCAACGCTGCTGCCAGCGGTTCTGTGAACGTTGCCACATCCGTTGAAATATTTTCTGGTACGGGATGCAAATTGGCGCTCGGCAGGGTCAAATACTCGGCAAACGCCCCGTTACGATTCACAATACCCAATACTGTCCGATTCTCACAGTGAGTCCTATGCCCCTGCAAACAAAACCGACAGTTACCACAAACGGCATTGATTTCCCCGACCACTCGTTGCCCCAATAAGCGATCACACCCCTTCTCCACCATGCCAACAAACTCATGACCGGGAATCCCTTCATAAGGATAGTAGCCTCGTAATAGCTCCAGATCCGTGTTGCAAATTCCCGCTCGAAGGACTCGAATCAGCGCCTCACCTGGTGAAGGGGCGGGAATGGGCGTGTTCATTTGCAGTTGTAACTCGTTATTTTGCAACCAGAGTGATTTCATGGAAAGGGCAAAAAAGGACAGTCCCTATCCTAACCTGTTGCTCAAACTGAGCCGCGATCGATCTCGATAGCAGCCCCAAAACATGAGCCAATCAGGGAATTGTGAGCATCATTTTTTTGGAGAAAAGGAACATTCTTACTCTAAAATCAGGCTCACTTTAGGTCTGAAGTTCACATTCTTGCCACAATTTGCAAGGAAGTTGTAAAGGTTGGGCTAAAACGGATGCCATTCTCTAGTCTTGCCCAGCAGTATAGGGAGAGTCAGTAGCTTACGGATTCTGGTCTACGCAATTTTCCGGATAAAAACTTAAAGCTTTGTACTTCTTTAGGTAAGTGTTACTGGCTTTTATTAGCACGCTTTAACTCAGTAGTTTAACGGGGAAACTTGCGTAATCTTTATCTCTGAAGTAAAAGATAAAAGCTTTACCCCATCAGTGGTTGAGTAAAGATTGCATCAAGAAAGACCTGAAGACTACCGACTCAAGAATGTTCTCCAATAACATGGCGAAACAAGAGGGCGTAATTTCCCAAATCGATTGCACCTCTGTGTGCTCTACTTCCTCAAATTTTGAGGTCGCACCCAACACACATCTCTCAGGAAGGAATCTATGAAGTCCAATTTCGTTACAGCCGGTCTTGGCTTGGCAGCAGGCGCTGCTATGGCTTTCTCAGCCGCTCCAGCTCACGCGCTGACCTTCGGTAACACAGGTACATTCAGCTTCGAATCGAATACGACTGTCGATTTCACCTTTGTACTCTCAAAAGGGATGTGGCAGTCTAGCTTTGGCGTTTATGATGTGGCTGCCAACACCTTAACCAAGCTGTTAAATGAATTGAAGCCTGGATATGATCCTGGTAGCGGCGACAGCAAGACCAACCCATCGGATTGGTTAGGAACTTGCGGTAAGACTGTGACGACCTGTTCTAACAGCTTCACATTCTTGGCAGGCAAAGCCTATCAGTTTTTCTTGACCGGTTCGCCTACTCAATATTCCAGTTCCTCGAACACCGTTTTCACCTATAACGGCGCATCTACAACCTTTAAGTCTTCTGGTCCGACTTACAACAAGTCCAATACCCCCATTTTGATGACGCTGACTGCACCCAGCAATGGCGCATTGATTCGGATGAATGACGCCCATTCCATTGATGTGGATACCAACGATTTCATCGTGACTGCTGTGGCACACAATCAGCCTGTTCCCGAACCCACAACTTTGATGGGCTTGGGTGCAGTGGCGGGTAGCTTCTTGATGTCACGTCGTCGCAAAGTTTCTGAATCTACTGAAGCGTAGACGTTTGTAGGTTTAGTTTTGAAGCTTAACTTGGGCTAAGAGAAGACCAGACTCTTAGCCCTTTTTCTATCCCTTGTTTCAAGGAATGTTCTGGGAAATTGCCTTAGCGCAAACCCGTATTCTCTAGTAATTTCTGAAGAATTTGGCAGAATTGGGCAAATTCAAAATGTGCGATCGCCTGTTGCCGTAGAGCTGTGGGTTGATAGATCAAAGCGTTGGCATAGGTTCCTTGCAAAATCTGAATCAAGTTTTCAGCGATCGCGGCTTCATCTTCAGGATGAACCAGACAGCCTAACTTGCCACCCACTAAAGGATCGATCGCCCCATCCTGATTGCCTGCTAAAACAGGTTTCCCACAGGCAAGCGCTTCCAGATACACAATACCGAACCCTTCATTCTTGCTGGGCATAGCAAATACATCACACAGGTTGTAGTGATCGCTCAATTCGGCATCGGGAATGAACCCTGCCAAAGTCACACAATCTTCTAACCCTAATTGCTGAATCAACGTTTTTACCCGTTGCAGATCGTCCCCTTTGCCTGCCAGTACATAGCGGACATTGGGAATTTGCTGTCGAATTGCAGGCAGCGCCCGCAGAATTCTGTCGTATCCCTTGTATTGAGAAAAGCGCTGAATCCGCGTCACGGTAAGAATGACAGGTTGTTCTGGTGAGAGACCGTAGCGCTTGAGTAAATAGTCGGGTTTGGGCTTGATCTGAAATTGATTGGCAGCGAAGGTGTTGGGTAAGACTGAGATTTTGTCGGCTTCTAAATAGCCTTCGCGGAGGATGCGATCGCGGGTGTAGTGGCTAACCGCAATCACGCGATCGGCAGCTTGCAATGCTGCTTTGTAAGTGGGATTTTTGAGATCCCATGCCTCCAAGCCATGCACCACAACCCAGTAAGGAATCCCCAGTAGGTGTTTGATCCACTGGCACAACACCAAATAATAGTTCAACTCAGTTAACACCAACAGCTGAGGGCGCTGCCTGAGTGCCGAACTTAGAATTCTGATGCAAGAGCATGTAGTTTTAAGCCGCCGTCGCCAGGGCTGGGTATCATACACCTGTTCACCAAAGCAGTGAAATTGGGTTTGGGGCAAAAAAGATTGTTCTGTTGTGAATTGGGGAAGGCTGGGTTCGTATTTTAGAAATACGTCATAAGCCGCACTGGGATATTCTTTTTGCATTGCTTGGATCAAGAATGCCGAATAAACCTGAATGCCTCCCTTAAATCCAAAAAGATTCGGCACCAGGAAATAGAAATGCATAGCAAGTTGTTCTAGATGAAAAAAATACTAGAAGATATCGCAAATATTTTGGAGAATCGACTCTGTATCTCGCTTTCCGGCTGCCTTGTCCCGAACTTTAACAAAAACAGGATTGCCTAAATTGCCAAGTTTTCGGAGGTTGGTTCAGAAGGAGTGGGTGGGACAAGGGCTTGAGAAAAGTATTTCCCGCAAAGATAAAATGGACTGAGTAAAGTACTCCAGAGAAATTCCATTTCGCAAGCTGCCGGAAGATTGCGCTCTAATTGTTCCCGATATCGCAAAAAATGCACCATTGCTTTACGTACATCATTTACCCAATAGAGTGGAAACATGAGGGGACGTAACCAGGGAGTGAGCCGAATCATCCGGATATGGTGTCTTGCCAGACCAATGCCTCGCACCAAAGAAAGTAAATACTCTCGCTCCATCCGCCAATGAGGAATCTTATGATGGATTTCCATGGCTGGGTTATACCAGATTTGCCAACCTGCATTTTGAATATAAACCAGGGCTTCCAGATCTTCGCTGGTCAACATTGACTTGGCTGTCCGTCCAGTTAAAAATGGGCGATTGGGGACACTCTCGCACCAGGCGTGCCGCCGCACTACCAGCCCCGCAGAAGGAGGCAGAATCCGCTTTTTGCGTTCGTATAGGAAGGGTTCGTCCCCCCGCTCAATCACAGCTAGAAAAAAGGCAACTTGCTTCAACTCTTCTGACGGTTCAACTTCAAAGTCTCCATGAATCTGGCTACCGTAAGCTCCTGCCTGGGGGTGCACTTGGGCGAATGCACACGCTGCGGTAATCCAGTGGTTAGTGGGAACGGTATCATCATCCAAAAAACCAATCAGGCTGCCATGGGCTTCTTTTGCGGCTCTTAGTCGGGCGTAAGCGGCTCCTTGCTCTGGCTCAAAAGCGTAGCGCAAGGGGCAATCAGCCAGCCATTGACTTTGGTAAGACTGAATGACCTGTCGGGTATCGTCAGTACTGTTGTTATCAACAATAATGACCTCCCAGGCAATGTTCTCTGTTCCTGTTTGCGATCTCAGCCCTTCTAGTACTTCGGGCAATCGTTTTGCACCGTTGTAAGTACAGATGGCAACAGTAAAATCAATCATCAGTTATGCCAGCCTTTGGTGAGCATTGTGGACAGAATTTTGAAGTCAATTTTCAAGTGATGACACCCATTCAACTTTTTTCTTGACTTAGGACTTGCGAGCCACAACTGTCCTCTCACTGAGTATGCCCAATCACAACGGTTCGCCTGATGCCATTACTCAGAAAGTTTAAGAATTATCTACAAATACTTTGACATCGTGAAACTCCGATAAAAAATGATTTCGATCACCTCAATCGATTCATTCCATCGAATTAAGTGTTGAAGACTTTTCTATCCTAAGGGATGAGCAGCGTGAATCACCCACGCAAAATTAAGCTATTTAGGTTTGCGGGAATAGAAATATCGCCAGCTACTTTTTGCGGCCGAGATGGAGGAGCCAATTAGATTCCCTAGAAAAGGAATTGGGTATTCTGCTAATGGGACTGAGACTCCTGATTTGAGATGGTTCACTGAAGGTATTCAGTTTCCTGCCTTTGCGCTGGCGTTTTGCTTTGGCTGAAAAGGCTTGTCCTTTATGCGTTATAGCCCTTTTCAAGGATGTGAAGTACAGGAGGGTGCTTTGCACCCCTCTGGACTTCATACCTCTGTACTTCACTCAGGTGAAAACTGCTATAGAGTGCAGGTTGATGTAGATCGGAGGGAAACTTGATGATGCATTCCATTGATGCATTCAGTAACGTCATCTCTTGTCAGGATTGATCCCTAAATTTCAGATGGACGGAGGAGATTGAGTTGGTAGAAGAACGGGCATTTTGGCTTGCCTGGTCTGGGATGGCAGGGTTAGGGCCGGTTTTAATCAGGCGATTACATCGACATTTTGGTTCGTTAGCGATCGCGTGGGAAGTAGATGCAGCAGAGCTGTTGGCGGTAGAGGGGTTAGGTATCCAGACTGCTACAACAATTGCGGTAGAACGATCGCGCCTTTGTCCGGCAGAATTGCTGGAACAACATTTGCAGCACAACCCCGATTTTTGGACCCCTGCTGATGCTGACTATCCTCAATTGTTGTTAGAAATTCCCGATCCGCCGCCTGTGTTGTATTACCGGGGTAGCGTCGAATTGCAGGAAAACCAAGGGATTATACCTGCGATCGCCATGGTTGGCACCCGTGATCCTTCAGAATATGGCAAACGCTGGACTCGACGGATTGCCACTGCGCTGGCACAAAACGGCTTCACAGTGGTCTCGGGTTTAGCGGATGGTGTAGATACGGAAGCGCATCAAAGCTCGATACATGCAGGGGGACGAACGATCGCTGTTTTGGGTACAGGGTTAAACCGGGTTTATCCTTGGTCGAATCGCAAACTTTACGAGCAGTTGCTAGAACAAGGATTGGCATTAAGCGAGTACCCCGCCGACACGCCACCCGATCGTACCCACTTCCCCCGGCGTAATCGAATTGTGGCAGGGCTGTGTCGGGCGGTGTTGGTGATGGAAGCGCCTAAAAAGTCGGGGGCGCTGATTACTGCCACGATCGCCAATGAATATGGACGGGATGTTTATGCCTTGCCAGGGTCCCTGGATAACGATCGCGCCTACGGTTGTTTAGAACTGGTGAATAAAGGGGCACAACTGATTTTGAGTGAGCATCAGTTGCTAGAAGCGTTGGGAACTTTACCTCAGTTTTTGCTTCCGCCTGCTCCCGTTGCACCTAAACGACAACCCATGCCAGAATTGGAACCCACTTTACAGCAGGTGTTACAGACTGTCACTGACCTTGCCCAAGAGTCGCCTGAAGTTTCCTTTGATCGCATTGTTCAGTCCACTGAGTTAGTGGCTGGATCGGTTTCTAGTGCCCTGTTGCAATTGGAGTTGTTGGGTTTGGTGGCGCAATTGCCGGGAATGCGTTATCGAGCCAGTTAGTTCAGCGGAGCGATCGTCGCATTTGGGCACTGATCCAATCGATTCCGAAGGTCAACACAATAAAGCCTCCCAACGTTATCACAAGGCTGCGATAGTCAAAGCTGCTGAGTTGTTCGGTCAGCACGCGCCCCAGCCCGCCCGCTCCCACCAAACCTACAATCACAGTCTCGCGCATACAGACTTCCCAACGGTAGAGGTCGTAGGCAACAAAGCGCGGCAAGGTCATCGGTAACACCCCATAGAAAAAGACTAGCGAACTGGGCGCACCTTGAGTTTTTAAGGCCTCTAGCGGACGAAAATCCAGGTTTTCGATCACTTCTGCCTTCAACCGTCCTAAAATGCCGAGATTGTGAATGCCCAACGCGATCGCCCCCGGTAAAATGCCGGGAAACAGGACGAACAGGACGACTAGCGCCCAGATAGGAGCTGGAATTGCCCGACAAAACAATAAAAAAATTCGAACGAACAGCAGCATTGCCCAACTCAGGAGGGTTCTAATTTCCGTCTGTCTGCCGCGATTGAGTAATCCTCCTGGTAAGAAAAAGTTGTGAGCAGCCGGAAAAGATAGAACCATGCCCCCCAATCCTGCCAGGGCGATCGCCAACACAGCCATCGCCACTGTCTGTACCGAGAGCCAGGGCAACTGTGCTGCAATACTCCAATCGGGGGGAAAGGATGCTTGCACCACTTCTGTCAGCAATTGTCTGGTGCGAGGTGCCCAGAGCTTGCGGTAGTCGGCACGAACATACCAGAAACAGAAGGGCAGCAACAGCAAACTGATCCCAAGCAGAATTGCATGAGGAGAGATTTTGGATTTTAGAGTTTGAAGTAAAGCAAGGCAAGGGCTGAAGGTTGAAGGTTGAGGTTGAAATTCTTCCCCATCTGCCCTATTCCCCCCGTCTTTCCCATACTTGCGTCTCTTTGCCTGAGTCAGATTCAAATCCAGCCGACTGGCACACCCCAGTTTTTGTCGTAACCAGGCGCTACTAAAATCTACTGCGCCATTGAGCACAACCAGGGCATAGAAAAACGTCCAGAGTTGTTCGTATTGGAGGGATTGTAAGCTGAGAAAAATCTGATAACCCAAGCCACCTGCACCGATGATGCCCAGTACTGCTGCCGATCGAATCGAACACTCGAAGCGATAGAAACTGTAAGACAGCAGATTCAAAAAGGCTTGGGGCAAGAGGCTATAGATAAATGCGATGGGTGGCGCAACGCCGCTGTTGAGTAGGTTCTGTAGAGGTTGTCGGGGTGTTTCATCCAGGATTTCAGAGAAGACTTTGGCGGTGATGGCACCAAAGGGAATCGCGATCGCCAGGACAGCAGTCAAAGGATCTAATCCCCACAGGTTGACGAAAAATAGCCCCCAAATCATTTCGTGGATGGCGCGAGGGACTGCTAGCAAGAATCTGATCGATAGCCACCACGGGGAAATCAGCGAATGCTTGGATTGAGCAACTCCCGATCGCCACCAGACCTCCGAGGCAAAAATCCCCCCAATGATGCCCAAAAAAATCGTCAGAACTGTGCCACAGACTGCATAGGCGAGTGTGGTCAGGCTGGCATCCAGCGTCAGCCTCAGCAGTTCGGCACTCAGATCAGGATGGATACTTGCTCCGATAAATCGCCTGAATTGGTTCCACCCCCCAGGGTTGAGCAATTCCTGTTGAAATAGCCCTGATTGCCAAAGGGAAAGGGCGATCGCCCCCAAGATAACCCATCCCCATCCCCAAGCAGCAGAACGTTGGCTTTTGGATTTTGAGTTTTGGGTTTTGGATGGAGGTAGAGGGTGGGTGCTGTTCACCTGTCGATTTGCCCCTTCACGACTCAAGGCTACCGCGTGTCACACCTTGAGTCTCCGAAAGCTCGAGGCTATATAATTCGGTAATCATTGTTGCAGAGACCTGCTCGGTGGGAGCATCAAATATGATCGTGCCCTGACGCAAGCCAATGATGCGCTGACAATGGCTCCGGGCAAAGTTGATATCGTGCAAGCTAACCACAAGAGTTCTGCCTGCTTGCTGACTTAGGTCACGCAATAAATCCATGACTTCTCGGCTCAATTCAGGATCGAGGCTGGCGATCGGTTCGTCTGCCAGGATAGCGATCGGATCTTGTACCAAAACCCGCGCCAGGGCAACACGTTGTTGTTGTCCCCCGGATAGGCGATCTGTGCGGGTGTAGAGCTTTTCGGGAATACCGACTTGTGTCAGTGCGGCTTGAGCAGTGGACACTTCCTGCGGAATTATGAGCGAGAGTAAGGCTTTGACAAGCGACCAGCGCCCCAAATGTCCAGCATTGACATTATGGATAACCGATAAGTTATCGACCAGATGAAATTGTTGATGGATGGTGCCGATCTGCCGCTGCACCTGACGCAATTGGCGCGATCGTAGCTGGCTGAGGTTTCGTCCCAACGCCCAGACTTCTCCCTGCGTGGGTAAGATCGCACCATTCAGTAGCCGGAGTAAGGTGCTTTTACCTGCTCCGCTGGAGCCAACTAGGGCAACGCGATCGCCCGGATAAATTTGCAAGTTGATGTTTACCAATGCCGGAAATTGACCGAACTGGTGCGCGACTTGCCTAAGTTCAAAAACTGGCTCTGGCATGGCACAAGGGTAGGCGCAAGTAACGCTCGTTCTCATAGCGGATGGTAAGGGAGGTAGAGCCGCGGGGATTCTCAGGCTTGATATAGGCACCCGTTACTTTTCCGGACTAGCCTGATCTCCTCCCCTATTCTTCATCCAGCCGAAAGTAAGAACTCCGCATAATCTGAGCTTTGCGAGTAGTCGAGATCGCGACACCACAGCTTGACCTATCCAGCCCTTCTCAAGCTTGATACATGCGGACATCAGTATCGCAATCCTATCTCAATCGAGGCGCCAAATCGTGTCAGGTTGAGATATCTGATTGAGAATGACCACTTTAGCTCTAGATTTATTTAAAACGACGAAACCCGCTCTTTGAGCAGGTTTCGGTTTATCGGAGCGGCGGGATTCGAACCCACGACCCCTACTACCCCAAAGTAGTGCGCTACCAAGCTGCGCTACGCCCCGATGTTTAGAAAATTGCGCCTAACAACTATAACACATCTGATTTCATCTTTTGGAATCGAATTTGATGGGCAGATCAAACCCTAAAATACACCAAGCATTTGGGCGGCTTGAATCAGTTCTGGCACTGCCGCTGCTGACCAAACCCCTTCCGCTTGCCGATCGCTCAATACAATGACCTGCAGGCCGTAGTGATCGGGATACCCCTGGGCTTCTAGCCAGAGCAGATCACTTTCCACCTCACAGGCGATCGCTTCTTCATCCATCAACTCGGCTGCCACCTGGCGCATGGTGTCGCTCAACTGCACTACCAGGCGACAAAAATCGTTGAGTTCTGCTTCGGTGAGTTCGATCGCCCAATTCTCGCCGCCCACCAAGCCTTTGTACTTTGGTGCCGCCGGATTCCAGCCCAAGCGCCACCCTTGTCCCTGTTTGATGACACGAGCCGTAGAGGAGTGTAGATTTAGCATTGCAGCTTTAGAGAATCGGGAGATCGTTGAGTGAGTCCCTTTTAAAGTTTGAGTAAATCTGCACCCCCCGGTTGAGGTCTGGTAGAGGGACGCGGCGGGCTAGAAGGGCGAGTTTTGGGTATGGGGACAGGTCTGGCAGAACCTGGGTTAAAAAGATTCACCAGAGTTTGCACCAAGGCATGCCGTTGAGCAAGGCTGAGTTGCGCGATCGCAGCCTGATCGCCTTCTAGGGGGTTCTGCTTGAGTGTATCTGCACTGGGATATTCTGACTCGTCTATGAATTCATTGGCATCCAGATAGTCTGCCAGAGTCAGTTTCCAGTCAAAGCGATAGCCAACCGGACGACCTTTCACATAGATGTGATAGCGAACCATGCGACCGACCAATGTGTTGTCATCGGCAACTTTGCCCGTTTTGGCGACGTATTGGTTCTCTAAAGGCAGGTCAGGGAGCATTCGGTAAACGCTACGCCAGACCTCGTCAGGACGAATGCGCTGGGCAACGATCGTGGCAGGAGCCAAATCGCTTGCAAACAGGGGAGCATCGTAGTTAGAGCCCCAAATTACCAAGCTCATGACTAGTAGGACGACTGTCCCAAATACCGCAGGGTTGAACCGCTTCAGCAGTTTAGTTATCTGGAAAGTTATGGTGTAGAGTCGGTTCAGCATAAACGAAGCCATTGCAGGCAAGGTGCAGAAGAATTGAAAGGAAAAGACGCACGGTTGATTAAAAAGTGCCTCAGAGATACTTTAGCGTTTCATTGGTAGGTCGGATACTGCATCCAGCTAGCGTCGCCCTGTAAGCCAATAAGTCTGCATGGTTCCTCTGCCTTTAATCGTGATTTCTCCACGTTCTTCTAACAGGTATTTATCTTTGAGATGCTCGTAGGTCGCAGTGGTAACCTGAATCCCACCAATGATGCCTTGTGATTCCATCCGACTGGCAACATTAACCGTATCGCCCCAAAGATCGTAAATGAACTTTTTGGTGCCAATGACTCCAGCGACAACGGGTCCCGTGTTGATGCCGATGCGGATGTTGAACGGGCTGCCATCATCGCGCTTGAATTGGCTGATTTCTTGCTGCATGTTCAGTGCCATTTCCGCGATCGCCTCAGCATGGTCTTCTCGGGGGGTCGGAATGCCTCCAACCACCATGTAGGCATCTCCGATCGTTTTAATTTTCTCTAGACCATATTGTTCCGCTAGACTATCAAACATTGAGAAAATCTGGTTCAACAACCGGACTAACTCAGTTGCAGATAGGCGCGAAGAGAGCGGTGTAAAGCCCACAATATCCGCGAACAAAATCGTTGCCTGTTCAATGGCATCGGCAATGGCGCTCTGATCTTCTTTCAGACGATCGGCAATTTGTTTCGGCAAAATATTTAGTAACAATTGCTCAGATTTTTCTTGTTCTAAGCGAAGGGCTTCTTCGGCTTGTTTACGATCGGTAATATCGCTCATCACATACAGCGCGCAAAGGGTTCCGCGCAAATTGATCACCTCTGCCGAAATCAAGCCGGTCTTGATGTCCCGGTTCTTGGTATAAAATTGACATTCCTGATTGCGGAATGCTCCATGTTGAAGTAACAAGGAAACCAACTCATTTCGCTGCTCCGAATTAACCCATAGGTTAAGGTCTGAAGCGGTACGCCCCAACACCTCTTCAGGACGATATCCACCGATACTGAGAAAATTTTCGTTGACCTCAATAAATTTGCCGTCCGAAAGTCGTGTAATCGTAATTAAATTGGCACTGGAACGGAACGCCTTCGAGAACTTCTCTTCCGAAAGTTGCAGTGATTCTTCGGAATGTTTGCGTTCTGTAATATCCTGAGCCACCAAAACTACTGCATTGGCTGAAGTCGGAGCCAAACTGGCAGCAAACCAAATCTCCTGACCTTGAATGCTCAAGCTATACTCCACTTGCGTCGTTTTTTGAGTGCTGAGCGCCTGTTGAATCGCATTCAGCAAGCGATCGGCGGTAGCAGAGGGAAACACGTCATACAAGGTTTTGCCAAGCATGCGATTGGTGGGCTTATATAAAGGATTGGGATTTGTCGGGGCAATTTTGAGGTAGCGCCCTTCTGCATCCAAAACGACGATGACCTCAGCCATTGCAGCAAACAACGCCCGAAACTCGGTCGCTTGATCGGCAGCTTCGGTGGCAATCCGTTGCAGCGCTTGCTCAGATTCTTGTAAGGCAGTTGTGCGCTCTTCTACGCGCATTTCCAGTACTTCATTCGCTTGCTTCAGATTTGCTTCTGCACGTTCTCGTTCCAAAACTAGCGCACATAGCATTAAAGCAGTGATCGAGACGACCCCAATAAATGACTGCAAAAGTAAGAGAGATTCGGTCAGGGTAGGACGCACGAAAGAGCCAATCTCCCGCACCGTGCCAAAGATAGAAATGGCAGCAATGACAACGATGAGCAGGGTAGTGCCATGGAGCTGAAAGCGGAAGGCTGCCCAGACCAGCAAAGGCAACAACATGTATTCCAACGCATACCCTCGCCAAAAGGCGATGATACTGATAGTAATAAACAGCAACAGTAAGAGCAAAAATTCGGTACTGCGCTGCATCGACAGTCGATCGCGGCGAAGAGGAAACTTGCGCCAAACCAGCAGTAAGGGGGTAAAAATCAGGATGCCGACCGCGTTAGAAGTCCACCAGGTCCACCAGATGTTGCCATACAGGCTCCAGGGCGCCCGTTCGCTTAAGCATAGACTCGTGACGCCAACCAATGCACTGATCAGGGGGGAGAGCATGGCTCCCAACACGACAAATCGAATTACGGTTTGAGAATGCTCTAGCAGAGGACGACGATCGCCTAAGCGATTGAGGAAAAAGGTTGCCAGCACCGGAGCCAGAGCATTGCCCAAGCCAATACTGAGACCTGTCACCACAGTGGTGGGGCTAATGCCATGAAAGGTGATATGTAGTAAAAAACCACCAAAAAAAATGGCGAACCAAACTTCATAGCCCCACATCAGGGTGGCTGCTAGCGCAACGCCTGCTGAGGGCCACACAGGCGTGATGTAGGCTGGGGTCGATCCCAAAAATAAAGCAATTCTGCCCACACCAAAATAAACGAATACCAGGAGTCCTGCCTTGAGGAAAGTGTTCCAGTCAATCGATAATGGCTGTTCTTTCCTCATAGACAAATCTTTCCTGATTCGGGAGTTGCAACAGAATCACGCGGTAGGAGTCAAGCAATGAAGGGGCAATCGACTGAATATCAATAAAGTTGGTTGCTTTTGATACACATCGAGACCTTGCGTTTTGTCCGCACCTGTCCATCTTCCGCCCGATTGCTCCCCCTTACTATCACCCAAATTAAAACTACATTATTCAACGGGCTAGCGTTCATAAAACAATCAAGCGTACCCCCCTAGAAGGATACGCTTGATACCGGAATAATTGAAGTAACTTTTCGACTTTTACAGGATGCCCTGCCTAAAAATTCATTCTTAAGTAGGCGTCCTTAGTCTCAGGATGAGACTTCCGCGGTTGCTATTGAGGAGACATTTGTCCTTGTTGTCCTCGTTGTTGTTTGTGCTGTTGGCGTAGTTCGTCCAGCTTTTGTTTTTGTTCCGCGGTCAGCACTGCATCCATTCTCCGCTTTGCTTCTTCGCGGATGGTCTTCATCTGAGCTTTCTGGGCTTCAGTCAGGTTTAGATTAGGTTTGCGTCGCTCTTGTCTGGCACGCTGCATTTCGGCTTTTTGATCAGCAGTCAACACTGCATCCATTTTGGCACGGGTCTCTTCATGGATTTTCTTGAGTTGCGCCTTCTGTGCATCCGTCAGATTGAGTTGCTCCATAATTTTGTCGTGGGAACCCCGTCCTTGTCCACGTTGCTGCATCGGAGCGTTAGGGTTTTGCTGTGCCGAAATCGGCAACATGGGAGCCAAGGAAAGTGCCAAAGCGATTGCGCCAGGAACCAATAGAGCGAATTTGTTATTCATAGGTGTCCGTAAGTAGGTGTCCGTAAAGTGAGTTGAGACAACAGGTTACGATCGACACTTTGGAAATCCGTAAATTCGACTAGAAGCTGTGTCAAAAATAGTTTCTAGGGTTACGGTGTAATTCCGTAGTGCAAATGCTGTGGTAACGAATGTATCGGTCTCACTACTTTAGACACTTCGATTCTGAAAACGGTTCAGCAAATCTCAGGATCTTTTTTGGGTGCTCAGTTCTATCCAATCAAACGCTAAGGTAATCTTCGTTGACCCAATCACTTGGGCGAACAGTTCAACATTCTTACAGGAGGATGAATGCATGTTTGACCATATTGGCTTTGCGGTTGCCGATTTTGAAAAAAGTAAAGCATTTTATCTCAAAGCGCTTGCTCCTCTGGGAATTGGAGTGGTGATGGAAGGCGAAGGTTGGGCAATGTTAGGGAGAAATGGTAAGGGACAGTTTTGGTTGGGTGCCTATGGTAAGCCACCTGGTTCAATTCACCTAGCTTTTGCCACAGAGAATCGAGGGCAGGTAGACGCATTTTATGATGCGGCGATCTCAGCGGGGGGAAGAGATAATGGTGCTCCTGGCATTCGCGAGCAATACCATCCCAACTATTACGGTGCTTTTGTGTTTGATCCCGATGGACACAACGTTGAAGCCGTCTGCCATCAGGCAGAAACTTAAGTGCGGAAAGTGGGAATCAGACAACTCTACATAACCTGCCAGTGCTGATTGCGTACTAAAACTCTCCTGCTAAAGCAGGGATACATCGCTCACAGAGTAGTGGGTGTTCTTTGGACTCCCCTACGTGAGTGGAGTAGTTCCAGCAGCGATCGCACTTCTGTCCTTCTGCTTTTCCTACGTTAGAAACAAACCAAGAACCTGTTGATGGATTTTCTTGAGGTTGGTAGTGCAATTTAACTTGAGAAGTTAAAAACAGATAACGAAATTCGTCAACTCCATTGCTTTCACTTGAAGTAGAAGGATTGAAGCGGGACAATTTCTGGAAAAACTCATTATCAGTAGTTATCAAGAGAACCTGAGCTTCTAATGAAGAACCAATTTCCTTAGCAGCACGCTTTTCCTCTAGTTGCCGATTGACTTCTGCTCGAATTTGACGCAAAATCGTCCAAAAATTAGATAGTCCAAAAGTCTTCCACTGTTCATTCATCTGGAGCCAGCCTGACTCAAATACCGATTGGTAAGGCGTGGGATAGGGTAAAAATTGCCAGATATCTTCAGCAAGATGGGAAAGCACGGGGGCGATCGCCTTTGCCAGATTTTCCAATGCTACTGCTAGCACCGTCTGGCAACTGCGTCGCCGGGCTGCACTGGACGCACTGATATAGAGGCGATCTTTGGCAATATCCAAATAGAAGTTTGACAAATCCACCACGCAGAAGTTCTGAATGGTTTGGAAAAAGCGGAAGAATTGCAGGCTTTCAAACGCTTCATCAACTTCGCCAAACACCTCAGTGATGCGATGCAGCATGTAGCGATCGAGTTCTGGCAGTTGCTCATAGGGCACTGCATCTTTGGCAGGGTCAAAATCGTGCAAGTTCCCCAGCAAAAATCGTGCTGTATTGCGGATCTTGCGATAGACATCCGATAGTTGCTTGAGGATGTTTTTGCCAATCAACACATCAGAGGAATAGTCCACTGACGACACCCACAGCCGCAACACATCTGCCCCATAGGGCGGTTCCTGTTGCTGATTTTTGCCACCATTGATCACTACCATCGGGTCGAGCACATTGCCCAGGGATTTGCTCATCTTGCGCCCCTGTTCATCTAGGGCAAAGCCGTGGGTCAAAACCGCCTTATACGGGGAACAGCCATTGGCTGCCACACTGGTCAGCAAACTTGACTGGAACCAGCCCCGATGCTGATCAGACCCTTCCACATACATATCAGCGGGATAGCGTAATTCTGATCGCTGCTTCACTACCGCTGACCAGGAGGAGCCGGAGTCGAACCAGACATCCATGGTGTCGGTGCCTTTGCGGTAGGTGTGTCCGTTGTTGTGATAATTGGCTGGCAGCAACTCTTCGATCGCCAGTTCCCACCAGGCATCAGAGCCTTTTTCGGCAAAGATTTGCTGCACATGGGCGATCGTTTCCTCATTCAGCAACGGTTCTCCAGTAGCTTCGTCGTAGAATACGGGAATCGGCACGCCCCAACTGCGCTGACGAGAAATGCACCAGTCAGATCGCTCCGCTACCATCGGGGTAATCCGGTTTTCGGTTTGGGCTGGAATCCATTGCGTTTCGGTAATTGCTTGTAATGCCGCATCCCGGAATCCTGCAACTGACGCAAACCACTGTTCAGTTGCCCGAAAAATTGTGGGCTTCTTGGTGCGCCAGTCATAGGGATATTTGTGAAGGTAGGGTTCCTCCTTAAGCAAAGCACCAGCGGCTTGCATGGCTTCCACCACTGCCCCATTACCCTCGCCTAGCACATTCAAGCCAGCGAAAGGACCCGCTTCCTCAGTGAAATTGCCATCATCATCCACTGGCGAGAGAATAGGCAGCCCGTAGCGTTGTCCCACAATGTAGTCATCCTGCCCATGCCCGGGGGCAGTGTGTACTAAGCCCGTACCGGATTCTGTCGTGACGTAATCGCCGCCAATGACGATTTCACTTTGGCGATCGAAGAGAGGATGACGATAGGTGGTATGTTCCAGGGTTTTGCCCATTACCGATGCCTGGATGGTTAGAGTTGTCCCTAGCGTTCCCGACAGGAGATCGACCAGATCCTTCGCCACGATCAGGTACTTGAAACGACCAGGGGCATTCTCGCCCACCTCGACCACGGCATAGACCAGTTCTGGATTGACACTGACTGCCAGGTTCGCAGGCAATGTCCAGGGTGTGGTGGTCCAGATGGCAACGCCCAATTCACCCAAGAAGGGATCAAGGGGCATAAGCAAGGCGGGCGGTAGGCTGGTCACTTCAAACGCGGCATAAAGACTGCGAGAGGTGTGTCCTTCGGGATACTCCAGTTCGGCTTCTGCCAGCGCTGTTTTGGAACTGGGACTCCAATGGACCGGCTTTAACCCCCGATAAATATGTCCTTTCAGCACCATTTGGCCAAACACCTCTACCTGAGCCGCTTCGTAGTCAGCGGTGAGGGTTAGGTAGGGATGATCCCAATCGCCCCAAACGCCAAAGCGCTTGAAGACACTGCGCTGGGCATCCACTGTTTTAAGGGCAAAGTCCCGGGCTTTGTGTCGCAGGGTGAGGGGAGTCAGTTCTTGGCGCTCGGCAGGTTTCAGCTCTTGCAAGACCTTGAGTTCGATCGGCAAGCCATGACAGTCCCAGCCGGGCACGTAGCGTACTTTTCGCCCCTTCAACATCTGAAACTTGTTGATGATGTCTTTCAGAATTTTGTTTTGAGCATGACCAATATGGGGCACCCCATTAGCATAGGGCGGGCCATCATGCAAGATAAATTGCTCACCCGGATTGCTTTGCGACAGGTGCTCGTAGATCTGATGTTCTGCCCAAAAAGCCTGAAGTTCTGGTTCTCGCTGGGTGGCATTTGCCCGCATATCAAAACCAGTTTTAGGCAAGTTAACCGTGTTTTTGTAGCTTCCGGGTTCTGTCACGATGGGTTAGGAGAGAATAACGATGAATGATCTGTAATAAACCATTGTATTGATACGCAGAGTGATCACGATCCGATTTGGGTCGTAAAAGGACTTTCCCGATTGGAAAAGTCCTTTCTACGAATTCCTGGGTGCACGAACATCCTGAGAATCGCTACAGGGTTCAATGGAATAGCAAGGACTAAGGGCTGTCATCAATTCCAGCTAGAATCCTGACGATGGTGGAACTACAGCCCCTAGCTGTTTTTGGGAAGCGGGCGCGATCAGGCTGATGCTGCAAGCGTTTGACCGCTAATTAGATGACGCGCCCTAGCCATATTATGCCGAACCACTCACCATTAACCATTGACCACAGAAGCTACCGTTTTTTCTTAAAGCCAACGATTGGCGACAAAAGACCTACACTTCAGCCATCTTTAGCAGGTTCAGACGGGGTCTCAGGGTCACGACTGGCTTCAGCATCCTGGTCTGATACAAGGAGGTTGGGATCGAGTTCGATCGTCAGGGCTTCAAGCTCTAAATCGACCTCTGAGATCGCAGCAGATAAGTCATCGGATTCTGCAAAGAGCACATCCAAATCATCTACTCCCGCTGGTTCACTGAGTCCACGCACCGCATCAGAAGGAATCTCGATTTTACCTTGATCGTCGAGCAAAAATTCTAGACTTGATTCCTCCACCAGAGACCCAGCAGTTTCGAGATCGACCTTGCTGCCGATCGTGGCTTCTAGCGTCTCCAGCGAAGGTTCCGGGGAAGGATTTTCTATCAGGGAGGCTTCAGATGCCTCTGTCAGTGGCAAATTTTCATCGGGGATGACGATCTCGTCGGTAACTGCGATCGACTCATCCGCCCAATCATCCCCTGCATCCTGCGCGATCGCCCCCTTTAAGCTTTCCTCGGCTTCATCGTCTGAACGAAATTGTTTTCTAACATAGGTGCTTTTATTTTTCGGTTGGTTAAAGGACTTGAACGCAGATTGAATGGTGGCCAAGAGCGTCCCAAATAGATTAGTTTTGGGCGCTTCGGCTACCGTTTTGGGAAGCACAGACGGACTCAGTGACGCGGTTGCATCAGGGGGATCAGTCGTGCCCTCAACTGCATCCCCTGCATCGGACCAGGGATCGGTAGCAGACGGAACGACCTGAGCCGATTCGACGACAGGCAACTCTTCTAAAGAATCCTCTACTGGAACAGATTCTGCACTTTGAGTGGTCGCAAAGTCAGGTGGCGTGGTCGGTACGTAAGGCTGCACCGAAGGAGGCGATTTTTCTTTGGGTTGGCTTAACGTGCTGGCGATCGCCTGAGTCCAGTCTTTGACATTATTCATCTGGCGACTTGCTTGTTCCGAAAGCTTAGACAATTGCTCAGAATTAACCAATGTACTCAGCTTTTCCTGCAGCTCAGCCTGGTTCACTTCAGTCTGTTGAGCTGTAGGCGTCAAACTGCGGCGCAAAGTCAGCGTTTGCCAGCCAAACCACCCCAACAGAGCGACGCCAGCAATCTGCCCTAGCAGGACTCCACCCGTAATCCGCCCAGCACAAACCCAAAGCACAAGTGCATAAAACAAACCCACCCCACTCCAGATCAGGTCACCTTTTCGGTGCACTTCTGGAAAGAAAAAGGCAGCCATATAGAGGGCAAAACTGCCAAGACCAACAACCAACGCGAGAACGTATGCGAGCATAATGCTGCTCCTGCCTGAAGACTACATGTTCTATGAAGATTGGGGTGCTCGAGACTTTTGGAAGAAGATCCAAGACTCAAAGATCTTTCTAAAATTCAGATCCCGGTAATTTGAAGCACCCTCCAATCCATCCTGACAAATCACTTATAACTCTAAGCTTTAAGCGGCAGCTTTTTTGACGCAAAAAACAACAGAACTGAGTGATGAATAGGTAATTCTTACAGCAAAAAGCGGAGAATTCTCAATACGTTTATTCTGACTTAACCCCTGCTTTGTACAGAAATGTTATCTTGCCTCTCCAGGTCGAGTAACGCTGTATGCCTTGCTGTAATTTGATTACAACTGTTTTGCTCGAATCAGGTAAGTTACAAAACCTTGCAAAGTGATTGCGGAATTTTGCAGAATCGCTGAAGTTCGTAAATTTTAATCTCTTTGCTCAGCGCGCCTGAAAGCGGTCTGCTAGCCTGCTAAATAAGGATGGTTTGTCTTGACTCCAATGGGGGTCGATTTTTGCGTAGCAAAAGCCGACCCTTCACGCAATTTTTAGCCCAACGTTAATCATTCATTAAGGACTTTGATTTTGAAAACCAGGAATATGAACCACTATTGCGATCAATGGATTCAAGACTGGTGCGATGAGAATGGATGGACAGATTGGTTTCGAGAACAGCGCCAATATTGGGCGTTTCCCCCCAACGCGGTGATTCCACTCCCCATTCCTTCAGATGCGCTTTATTTAATCAAGCAACAGAATGGGTTAAGTGCCGATGAGCAGGCATGGTGTTTTGTTGCACTGTTCACCGCTGTTTTAGCGGGAGTTTCGAGCTATGTTCTGAGTTCTCCGCTCCCGTTGGTTATGGCATTTGCTTTCTGTGCAGTGGTCGCAGCGCGCCTGGAAGTTGAAGAAGCCTGAACTGTTATTTCGATATTCGTGCGTTAAAAAAAACTTGAGGGTTTAGCCGTTCGGTAGTGTTTCAAATGTGTTTTTGGTATTTTTGAAAGCTTTGCTCAGCAAAGCTTTCAAAAATACCAAAAACTGGTCAAGAACATAACCCAACCGTTCACGGTTGTTGACTAATAGGCTGGCTTACAGTTTTAGGACTGAGCGTAGAGCAAGGTTGCGGCTTTCAGTCTTTCTAGTAGGCGATCGTTTTCTTCCGGTGTACCTATGGTAAGGCGCAATCCATCGCTGGTATGCCGGATCAGTGTACCCTCTGCTTTCAAATTTTGACAGATTGCTTGCAGCACTGTATTGGCATCCAAGTTATCTGATTGCAATCGTACATAGATAAAGTTGGCACTGCTTGCCCAAACTTGCAACGCAGGCATTTGTCGCAAACTTTCAGCAAGGCGTGTTCGTTCTGCCAAAATTTGGGGAATCGCAGATAATAGCTCTTGCCGATGAAACAAGGCACTGAGCGTTGCAGCCTGGGAAAAACTCGGTAGGTTATAGGGTAAGCGTACTTTTTCTAGCGCCGTGATGAAATTGGGGTGAGCGATCGCATACCCCACCCGATGAGCCGCCAACCGAAAGGCTTTGGAAAAGGTTCGCATCACCATCCAGTTCGGACGTTGTAGCAACTCGCTCACCACAGTCGTTTGGCTAAACTCAAAATAGGCTTCGTCAATCACTACCAAAATCTGTTCAGGTAAATTGCGGAGCCAATTCAATTCAGCGTTAGTCAGAGCATTGCCCGTAGGTGAGTTGGGATGCACCATAAACACAACTCGAATTGAGGGTGTTTGCGGTTGCTCAATGGAGCTTGACTCAACCAGAGACCGTGCCGCAACTAAATCGATCTCAAAGTTGGATAGCGATCGTCCCACGCGAAACACTGGAATTCCCAATGTTGCTGCTAAGATGCCATACATGGAAAAAGTTGGCTCTGCCACCAACACCGCGCCTTCTCCTCGCAAACAAGTCGCAATCAGCACTGATCGAATCAATTCATCGGAGCCATTGCCCACCGAAATATAGTCTGAATTGAAGGAATTTTCAGCGAGGTTGGCAGACTCATTCACATAGTCTGCGATCGCCTGTTTGAGCAGCAGGTGTCCCCCATCTGGATAGCGATTTGACAAAATCTCCTGTTGATATGTCCAGGCAAGTTTTTGCTTGAGTTCCTCAGGCATATCCCAGGGACATTCATTAGTATCCAGATGGTCAATCGTGCCATGGCTTTGAGCATCCGACTCCGACACACCACTGGGATGAGGAGTATAGGCTGTAAACTCCGCTAGATCCGATCGGATAAATTGCAGCATCTCCACGCCAACCCTTTTACAGAACGACAAATGCTCTATTTATCCTAGCTCTAAGTGGGAAATGGGACAGAGGGATAGCAGCCGAGGGATAGATGAACACAGCGCTTCTACCCTCTCAGGTACTAGCGCATCGCTATGCAAACGCAAATCCAAAATCCAAATACGCTCTATCGCATCAGTGGTTGCCGATCGCAGCAGCGATTTGGGGTCTTAACACATCCATATAGCTCGACCAGCCGACCAAAATGGGTTGCTTATGGGCAAGAGTATCGGGATCAATCGCATCAGGGAGAAAGCTCAAGGGTTGTCCTGCCAAATCGCAACAGACAAGACCCGCCTCTTGTGCTAGTGCCAGCGGTCCCGTCGTATCCCACAATTTCACTCGTCGGTTGAGATAAACGTAGAGTCCGGCGCGACCCAAAATCAATTCGATGACTTTCAACCCAAAACTGCCTAAGGAGTAAAACTGGATTTCTGGAATCTGTTGCGCAATTACCTGACCAAAATTTGCCCGATCGCGATCGCCCAAAATGACAGGACAACAGGTCGCTGTCAGCGGTGGTGGCTCAATGGGTTTCAAAGCTTCTGGAGAGGAGTCCGCGATCGTTTGGAATAAGCCCCAACCAGGTCCTCCATAAAACATGCGATCTTGAGCAGGCGCATAAATCCAACCTGCCGTGGGCTGAGCCTGCTCTAGGCTCCCCACCATCACTGCGAACCCCGCTCGACCATGGATAAAATCCTCTGTTCCATCCAGCGGATCAATAAACCATATACGAGAATAATTTTTGTAAAACGCTTGGCGTGATTGGGCATTTTCTTCCGTAACAATGCCATCTTGAGCAAACATCTCACCAAACGCCATCGATAATTGGGCATCTAGCGCGCGATCGACACTGGTCACATAATCTTCGGGGCCCTTTTCTGAAACTTGAAACGACTGCTTTGACAAAGTTTGTGCCTGCTGCCCACAGGCACGAATCGTCTGTCTAATCTTGACATCGAGATCTGAAGAAAAGGGTGACATACGAGTTCTACTGACGGATCAGACAGCAAATTGGGGACTCCTCATTCTAAGACGATGGACTCTAGATCAATGATCTAGAGTCCATCGCATACATGGCGCTAACCAGCGCCATTGGAATTCGTTCCCCAATATTGTCAAAAAAAACGGGTTAACTCCAGTTAACCCGCCAGCTTGGGAACGCGCAGAGAAATTAATGCACCACGAGATTAACGTGAGCGCTCTGCAAACCGGGACGTCTGACTTCTGCCAGAGTCTTGTTCACTGCATACTTTTGGTTAATCGAGTTAATTAACTCAGTTTGGTTATGCTTCTTAGCAACGCCCCAGAGGTCGGCGATCAGATCAAAGGAGCCATCAGAGTTACGGGACCAGCCCAGATCATATTCACCTTCCAGAACGGCAACGATGTCTGAGCGAACACGCTGACCATTGTAACCGCGCACATCAGCATCAGTTTTAACGGAAATGCCTAGGTCGCGCAAAGAAGCCTTCAGGATTTCAGCATCAGTGATCTTGGTACGCAGGGTGCTAAAGTGAGACATTGGATTTCCTCCTGTGGGGATTTGAGAACAACAACGTTTTTCAATTTGCTCTTAGCGCGTGGCGTTCAGGAATGGCTGATTACCTGCGGCTAATTGCTGGTCTGTCAAACTGCTAGCGTTTGCTAGCCTTTCCTCCTGTTGGGAAGCAGGAGAAAGCTTTTAGAACTCCAGTCGCTTGTACTCTTCAACTCTCATCCTTTCTTCAGCGACTGAAGTTGCGGCAGGTCGGGCACGCTGCTCGGCCCATTTTCTAAGTCCAATTACCTGCTCAATCATAGTTCTGGAAAGCGGTAGGGTAGACTTCACCGCAGCAATGATATCGAGTTGAGTAAATTCGCGATCTTGGGCGAATGCCTCATACATTGCTGCAATAACTGCCTGCTCAATCTCTGCACCAGAGAAACTACAAACCACCTCTTCCTCTTTCACAGAGCCGTTCTCACCAGGAACGGCCATAAAAACTTTTGTTTCTGTCATCTTTGCGAGTTGATCGAGATCAAATCGACCAATATCCTTACGCCGCTTCGACAGGTGAATTCTGAAAATTTCTTTCCGTTCTTCACAGGTTGGCAAATCAACAAAGAAGATTTCATCGAAACGCCCTTTCCGGAGGAACTCACCTGGTAGACGATCGACCCGATTCGCGGTTGCCATCACAAAGACTGGTGAAGTCTTTTCCTGCATCCAGGTCAGAAAGGAACCAAAGATCCGGCTAGAGGTGCCACCATCCGAGTCAGCCGAACCAGCTCCACCCGCAAATGCCTTATCCAACTCATCAATGAATAGAATCGCTGGCGAGATTGATTCAGCCGTTTTGAGTGCATTACGGAGATTTGCTTCCGATCGCCCCACCATAGAGCCATCGTAAACCCGTCCCATATCCAACCTCAGTAAGGGCAATCCCCACAAGCGGGATGTTGTCTTAGCAATCAAAGACTTACCGCAACCCGGCACCCCCAAAATTAGCATTCCTTTCGGCTGAGGCAAACCGTATTCTCTAGCCCGCTCAGTAAACGCATTCGATCGCTGTCTGAGCCAATGCTTGAGTTCTTCCAGCCCACCCACCGAATCCAGCGTTTCATCTTCCTCAATGTATTCCAGAATACCGTTCCGACGAATTAGCTGCTTTTTCTCAGAGAGAACAATATCAACTTCTTCCTCAGTCAAGCGTCCCGAAGTAACATGAGCTTTTCGATAAACTTTTTCTGCCTCATCCCGAGTCAGACCAAGAGCAGCCTTCAGAAGCTTCTCGCGCACCTCAGTACTAGGACGACGATTGCGGGTCTGTTCCAATTGCTGAGACAAAACCTGATTCAGCTCCGACATGGTTGGTAGGGGATAGTCTAACACCACGACTTCCTTTTCCAACTCAATAGGAACATCCTGTACCGGAGACATCAGAACAATGCTCCGATGAGTCCCCTTAAAGCTTGCGACTGCATCTCGCAGCCAGCGCGTCACCGCTGGAGAACCAGTGAAAGGATGTAAATCTTTGAAAACAAAAAGGCTCGGTTCACGTTGGCGAATCACCCATTCTATCGCGGCTTCAGGGGAAACCGTGTTATGTTGGGTCGTGGTACGGGGCTGCCCGTACTCCACAATTCCGTGAGTAACCGTCCAAATAAACACCCGTCTCTGAGGCTTACCCTGAGCAATGGTTGCGATCGTCTGCTCAGCCCGCTCTTCTTCAGAGGTCACCAGGTAGATCAGAGGATACTGAGCCTGAATTAAGATACTAAGCTCTTCTTGCATAACTACCGACCTAACTTACAGATAGCAACGGACATCGACTAGACTCCAGCCATGCTCAAAGGCACTCAAACAACAGCTTTACAATATCTGCCAGTTTTCCAATACTTGTGAGCAATTAAACCGCAAGTCTAATACAGAGCTAACAAGGAACCAACTCTTGCTCACCCTGTTGGTCGGGTGGATCAACGCTCTTTACTTTTTCCATGAGAAGGCTCTCATCCAAAACGCCAGGCTGCTTACCTAGCGCGACCATCTCACCTGACTGCAACACAACGGGGGCTGTACATTCGGGGCAACTATAAACCCTGTGACTCCGACCATGCGACTCAGCTTCTTCGACCACGTCAGGGTGAGACAGATAAAAGACGAGTGCCCGCTGAGCAATTTCAGACATCGGTTCAGAATCGACTGCTGCCCGAATTTTAAGTTGACGATGCAGCTCAGGAGGGAGATAAATTGTAACTTTTTGCTTATCTTGCATAGGACTCTCAGTCTGGTCACCCGGGTATGTCTGCCAGAATATCGACTACAAATCCAGCTGTCAAGCCATCAAGCTGTCATGACGTCAATATTGTTACATTGCTTAATATATTCGAATATAGAGTTTCCGGATTTGTTGTGCAAAGGGTGGTCTAGGAGGTTTAAGGTGCAAAAGCAATGAATCACTCAAGTAAGAGGCGCTCAGGCAATATCTGGTGGCAGATGTAAGTTTGAACCGAAGCCAGAGGGCTTCTGTGGCTGTGAAGTTGCTTGAATCTGGATTTGTACTAAGTTTTGCAAATCTTGACGACGAATTTCGGTACCTGTGGCTGTATTGCCAGGCGTCTCGAAGAATATGGTGCTGTCTACCCTCTCCATTGCCAACATCTGAAACAAAATGTGGGTAACAGGGGTGGGTAGCGCGATGAGTTGCGGATCTTGTAAAGGGCTGGGTCCTATCGTGACGTCTTTTAACGTCGGAAAAGCATAAATAATGTTTTTCTGAACATCGGGCTGAGTACGATTGCTAAGGGTCGTTAACACCCAGTTCTGATCAAGGGTTTGTAACACATAATACTGAGAGTGGCGTAGTTGTTGGGCGAGTTGCTTCAGTACGGGCGCGATCGTCCTAACCAGTTGAGGCGTTACATCATCTTGAGGGGCATCATCGATGAGGACTTGAATTTGTTGGTCGAGATTCATTTTTTTTGTTTTTCTTTTGCGTATTTTTTTCTTAAAGATTGACCTCTTTCAGAGCAGGGGATTCTTAAAGAGTTCCTACATACCATTCTGATTCAGGACTCGTTAGATATTTTTTTGAAATTCATGTGTTAGGGTTTTGTTAACGAATCATTATCTAGGGGGAGATCTGCCGAGACGTGGAGGCAATCTTTCAGCTCTTATTCAGCGAGCTTGAGCTGTCAACAAATGCTTCTGAGCGGAATTGTCGGGATGTCGCTGAACGGTTAGCGAAAGAAGTGTCCCGAATCTGCTTTGAAAGTAAACGTATTCAAGCCTCAGGAGAGGTTGAAAGTTGGTCTATTGCTCTTGCTCGTCACCGCCTCAAGCAATGCTTGCACTATTACGAATTAGGATCTCGTCGAGGTCGTATTGAATTACACAGTACCCTGAGCGCAGTTATTTATCGTTACATTAGTCCAGCTCAGGTGCAATCAAGCTACCAGGCACGATTGACCTTGATTGAAGATTTTTTGCAAGGGTTTTATATGGAAGCGCTGAATGCGTTCCGTCGGGAAGCGCAGTTACCGCCCACCTATCGCCCGAAAACTTTGCTGGAATTGTCGGAGTATATGGCGTTTACCGAGCGGTATGGCAAACGTCGAATTCCACTGCCAGGGCACCGGAGCCAGCAGCTCATTATTTTGAGAGCGCAGACGTTTTCGCAGCAACAACCCCTGGAAACGCTGGTTGACATTGAACGAGCGGCTGAGGGCACCACTCAGGAATCGGATCATGCCTGGGGGGCAGCTTCGATGCAACAGGTGCGCGAACAGATGGTTGCTCAGGAGCCAGAACCTGCCGAAGATACCCTGCGAAGCAAGGTGATTGCTGAGTTGATTGCTTATTTAGAAGAACGTAAGCAAAATGACTGTGCGGACTATTTCACTTTGCGCTTGCAAGATTTGCCCGCAAGCGAGATTGAGTCAATTTTGGGACTCACCCCACGGCAACGAGATTATCTTCAGCAAAGGTTTAAATACCATTTGATTCGCTTTGCGCTGTCTCATCGGTGGGAACTGGTACACCAGTGGTTAGAGGCAGATTTGGAAAGAAATCTGGGGCTAACTCCACACCAGTGGGAGACTTTTCAAGCACAAATTGAACCCCAACAGGTTAAGCTGCTTGAGTTGAAACAAAAGCGTTTGTCGGATTCTGCGATCGCCCAATCCCTCGGCTGCTCAGTTACCCAAGTGCAAAAGCAATGGTTCAAACTCTTGGAGCAAGCCTGGAGTATTCGGAATTGTGTAGTATCCGGAGCAAGTAGATCTGGGGATGAATAGAGGTTCATATCATGAATGAAGACTCAGACGCAATGCAACAAAGCTTCATCAGGCTCTTACAAGACCTGGCTTTGACGGATGTACCCCCAGGTACGGGGCAACCTGCTCCAGCTCAGAATATTGACGGAGTGTATCGAGACGATCCGGCTGTCGCAGCCTGGGATACTCTCGATTCTGAGGAGTTTGGTGTCTTTGCGAGTCAGATGGGACTGCATAACCTTCCCTTTCAGAGGGAACCACTACTTCAACCGGGAGAATTACCTGCTGTGCAAGACCGTTTTCACGCACTGTTGAAGCGTCGATTACAAACCGAAATTCAACGACATCCACCCCTGTTCCCATGGGAAACAGAAATTACTGATTATGAAACCGAAAGCTTGGGTGTCTTGCAGATGGCTGACATGACTGAGCCTAGCCCTGTGCCCGTTGGAGCCTCGGCAAACCGTCAGCGACCTGTGTGGCTGACTCAGCTACAAAATTTGAATTTACCTGTCTCTTTACCAGAAACCGTTTTGGTGCAACTGCTAGAGCGTTGTCAAGAAGCGGTACAGTCTTCTTTGCGAGAAGGCGCGAAGTTGGTTCGGGTAGTCGAGTCACTCTTCCCAGATCAATCTCAAAGTCTGAACCAATTGGCAGGACTGGTGATGGTTTCTCCTGCCAGATCGGGAGGCGCACTAGCCAGTACCGCTTTCCAGGGATCGGACTTTCCAACGAGTTACGAAGCAGCGGTTCCTGCTCAACAAATGGTGCTTTCATTGTTGGCAGCCCGAGAAATTATCGGCTCGTTGACGCTGTCTTTGTCGGCAAGTGCCCCAACGCTAGAGCGGCAATGGCTGACTGCCGCTGGCGTGCTCACCTTGCAAGCTGGGTATACCTTTGGACAGACTCCAGGACGTCTACAGATTCAGGGTACGCTGCCTTGTGGAGGACGTCTTAGCCTGAAAGCAGGTGAGGCTCATGCTTCTACACAGCGGACATCGCCAGGTGGCCTGAGTCTTGAGTTATTAGATTTGCCGACTAGCCAGACCTATTCGCTAGAAGTTGAGTTGCAGATTCCAGATCAAAATCCCCTCGTTTTTGCGATCGGGTTGGTGGATGAGCCGTCTCTAGCGTAAGCTGATGCGATCGCGATCCCATCAGCTTTTCAGTTACAGATTGGATCGATGGATAGTTTTTGCCCAAGATTGCTTTTGACATAGAAGGCACTGGCTAATTTGAGTGCCAGTCTTCGTGAATTGCATTACTGCAACCCATGTATCCGGATGACCATAAAACCGGAAATCTACTTGGGGGGCATTTGTGTTTTTTACAATCCCGATCGCGGCACTCATTCTATAACGGTCGCTAAGTCGCTGAGAATATCGGCATCCAAGGGGTGGTGACTGATCAATCAGGAGATCCACCCCTCCACTCCGTCCTAATTCCACGGGTTATGGCGATATTTTTGATACCGAGCAGATGAGAATGACCAGGAGAGTTCGCATGAGCTAAAACAGTAGAGTGGGCAGAAGTGCCCTCCGACTTAATCGCCCATCAAAAAATAGGGGTTACGCTGGATCGTCTCGAAACCTGAGCGTCCGGCTCTTTTCTGCCAACTCGTATTATTCCTCTGAAACTCCTTGGTGATATGTCAAAATCCTCCGGAACTCGGCAGTTGCAAAATTCGGATCTTTTAGGGCAACTCCGACAGCGGATTGCAGCAATGCCGATACCAGAATCGGAGGATTCCATTCCTTTAAGGGTTTTAACCCAAGCCCTGGTTATTGTGGGGATCGTTGCAACCGATATGGTTGCTTCTACCCAAAACAGCTTTTGGGCGATCCCTGCTAGTGTTCTCGGTGCTGTCTGGAGTTGGTATCAACGGCGACAGCGCAATATGCCGACCAAGTTTTGTCTGGCGATTGGGATGTTGCTCACGTTGGCAGCATTTTTACTACGGCTGACTGGCGAGCTGAACGATACCCGTCTGGCACTGGCGGAACTCCTGATTCAGCTCCAGGTCTTGCATAGCTTTGATCTACCCCGTCGCAAAGATTTGGGCTATTCCATGGTGATCGGGCTAATTTTGTTGGGGGTTGCAGGAACGCTGAGCCAGACTTTATCGTTTGGGTTATTGTTGCTTTTGTTTTTGGCGATCGCTTTACCTGTTTTGGTGCTCGATTATCGCTCCCGTTTAGGACTAATCCCTCGCAATCTCAGGCTCAAAGGTTTGGGAGTTTCACCAAAACAGTTCAGTATATTTTTGCTGGTGATTTTGGCAATGGGGTTGACGATTTTTGCCTTGCTTCCCCGATTTCCAGGATATCAGCTGCGAACCTTTCCAGTTAGTGCCCCGATCGAACTTCAGGATAAGTTTGACAATCGGCAAATTGTGAATCCGGGTTATGTCAACCCCGGTGGCACGGGGGCAGGTGGGGGGGGGACTGCGGTTGGGCAAAGGCAGGGCAAAGGAGCCGGAAAGCTAGATGACACGTTCTACTACGGGTTCAATAGCCAAATTAATCAAAACTTGCGGGGCAAGCTCAAACCCCAGATTGTTATGCGAGTTCGCTCTCAAGCAGAAGGTTTTTGGCGAGTTCTGGCATTCGATCACTACACTGGTCAGGGTTGGGAATTTTCTCGGAACGATCAAGCTCAAAATTTGACCCGTTCTCGTTGGAGCTATCAATTTTTCTTACCCAGACCCGTCACGCTTAACAAAACTCGTGAAGTGGTTCAGACATACACAGTCGTTGCTGATTTGCCCAATCTGCTCCCAGCCCTGGCGACGGCAAAGGAATTGTATTACCCCACCCAGGAGGTGGCGATCGATCCGGAAGGGGGACTGCGATCGCCAGTGCAACTGGTAGATGGGTTGACTTACACGGTTGTTTCTGAAGTTCCCTACCGCAATCGATCGATTCTTCGTACAGCGCCCACCCTTTATTCCGCCTCAATTCGCAAGTTTTATTTATCCGTTCCGCCAGAAATCGCGACAAAGGTTCGGCAGCAAACTGAGGAAATTTTGGCAAAATCACCGAAACCCATTACTTCACCCTATGAACAGGCATTGTTTCTGACCCAGGTCTTGAAGCAACGGTATAGCCTCCAGGAAGAGGTTCCTTTTCTTGCTGACAATGAGGATTTGGTCGAAGCCTTTTTGTTTAAGCAACGAGGAGGGTACGCCGATCATTTTTCAACTGTTTTGACTATCATGTTGCGTTCGATTGGTATTCCTGCACGGTTGGCGGTGGGTTTTGCCCCAGGCGATTTCAATCCCTTTACTGGGCTGTATGTGGTGCGTAACACAGATGCCTACGCTCTTACGGAAGTGTACTTTCCTAAATATGGTTGGTTCGCATTTGATCCAATTCCGGGTCATCCCCTCTTTCCACCTTCGATTGAGGAAGATCAGACCTTCACGGTATTGCGTAAGTTTTGGCAGTGGGTTGCTGGTTGGTTACCCTCCCCAGTGACAAGTGCGCTGGGCAGAGTCATCGATTTTGTCCTAAGTTGGGCAATTCGGGCGATTGGTGGAATCATTGCCCTGTTCTCTTGGGGATGGATCGGGCTGTTTACCGGCTTGTTGGGGGGGATTGGTTTTGCGTTTGCATCCTGGCTCAGTTGGCAGGGGTGGCAACAATGGCGACACTATCGCCGCCTAGCAAAATTGCCAGCGATGGAACGTCTTTATCAACAGATGTTGGAGCGTTTAGTGAGTTGGGGATTTCGCAAACATCCCAGCCAAACGCCTCTAGAGTATGCTCGACAGATGCAGAATCATCAGATTCCAGCCCATGCTGCCATTATTGATGAAATTTCGCGCGCCTATGTTCGCTGGCGCTATGGTGGCGAGCAACCCCTGGTCGATCGGCTACAAAAACGACTCCAAGAGCTGAAAAAGCAACCTCATCGCTAAGAGACCGTTCAACGGCTGTTGATTATAGCGGTGAGTTACCAACTATTTCACTAATTCGGGTGATGCGCGGGCTGTTGGAGCCAAACTCCGTCAATATGTAGATTCCGCGAAGTTGTCTAAATTCCTATACACAGCGTTGTTTCACTCGATTAGGATTGAAACTTAGCCCAGGGTATTTGTGCCAGTTCATGCCAGTATCTACACACTCCCCCCGTACAATTGCTGATCGGCAAGCTCCTGCATCGCTGATCAAAGGTAGCTTGGACATGCTGTTCAGCTCTCGTCAACTTTTGGCGGTTAGTGAACACAGACGGAGTGGGCTGATTCTCTGTAAAGAACACCATGCCGAGTTTGCTGGACCTGGGGCAGCGGTAGGGAGCGAGGTTGAGCAAGACTATCAGGCTATCATTGCGATCGGCTCACCCAGTTTAGTCCCTGTCACCAATCATACTGATCGTCAGCGCGCTTATAGCCGTCGGATTCAGTGGGGCAGATGGCTCCATAAAATTGTGGATAATCCGGACCCGATTCAGCGAGTAGAACGGCTCTTCTATAGCTTTGAAGAATTTTTTGGGTTTCAAGTGGCTGCCAATTTGCCCAATGCTGTACTAGCAAATTTGGTCGGTGTGTTGCCGCAAACCATCCAAATGCTGAGACAGCAATATCGTCTTACTGAACCTTCAGCTTTAGAGTACCGTGCAGGTGGTTTAGTCGGCTCTCGGAGTGAAACAGTCACTTTTCAATGCCAGGATGCAGCCATTTTGGCAGATCTTTGCCATTTGACGGAGTCTTCCAGATCGATTTAACAACTGCAGCGTTTAGGATTGAGAGACGTTATGGTGATCGACAGTCTAAGACCATGTCATCTCTCAGCTATCCCCCCCGTCAGCAGCAACTTCATCGACTTGTGCAAAAGTTGGGTGTCAGCGAAACGGCTTTGGTTCAGTGGACGCTGGTTGATCTGGCTTTAATTCATCCTTCTTTTTCGGCTGAAGGGAACTATGAGCAGCTAGAGTTTATCGGAGATGCGGTTCTGCGAGTGCTGGTTGCTGAATTTTTGTTTGAAACTTATCCTGAACTATCGGTTGGTGAATTTGCAGCAATCCGTTCTATCTTGGTGAGCGATCGCACCCTGGCACAGCTAGCAGAAGGCTATAGACTCGATCACTACTTACTGATGTCTGAGAGTGCTTTAGCCGATCAGACAGGTAAACAAAGCCGTCTTGCCGATGCATTTGAAGCGCTAGTTGGGGCACTTTACCTGAGCACCCATACCTTGGCATTGATTCGCCCCTGGCTAGACTCACACTTACAACGGTTGACCACAGAAATTCGGACTGATCCAGCGAGAAAAAATTACAAAGCAGCGTTGCAAGAATGGACTCAGGCACATTTCAAAAGTTTGCCAGAATACCGTGTGCAAGAAACTGGACAAATACACGGCGATGCCCATCGCTTTACTGCCGAAGTTTGGTTTCAAGAGAAATGCTTAGGGCAGGGAACGGGACGATCGATTAAGTTAGCTGAGCAAGCGGCGGCGCAATTCGCATTTCTCGCAATTCGGGAACAAGCATCTGCACATAGTCGTGAACAATCGTAAACAAATTGAAGGTCGTATACCGATGCCTACTCCCACTGGAATTGCTGTGTTTGGTGTTGGACGCTGGGGAGTCAATTTGTTACGGAATTTTTTGGCCCATCCGCAGGCAGAGGTATTGGCGGTTGTTGATCCTTGTGCAGAACGCTTGACTGACGCAGCCGATCGCTTTGGGTTGAGCGATCTCGTCGTTTTAGACACCCATTGGCAAGTTGCACTCACCACACCCGGTGTGGAAGCCGTGGCGATCGCCACCCCTGCGCAGACCCACTATGCGCTGATTCGGGCAGCACTCCAGCAAGGCTTACATGTCTTGTCAGAAAAGCCGCTTACGCTTACGGTGGCAGAGTCACTGGAACTTTGTCACTTGGCACAACAACAACAGCGGCAACTGGTCGTGGATCATACTTATCTATTTCATTCAGCCGTTGAGCAAGGGCGGGAAGTCGTGCAGCAAGGCAAGTTGGGGAGACTTCGGTATGGCTATGCAGCGCGAACTCATCTGGGTCCTGTCCGCCAGGATGTTGATGCGCTCTGGGATTTAGCAATTCATGATATTGCCATTTTTAGCGCTTGGTTAGGACAAATTCCTTGTCAAGTGGCAGCGAGCGGCAAAACCTGGCTGCAACCGATGCAATCTGATCCCGTGCGATTCCTCGCTTCACCGACAGCAGGTCTTGCCGATTTGGTTTGGCTTAGCCTGACTTATCCCAATGGCTTTCAAGCAGCGATTCATCTGTGTTGGGCAAATCCCGATAAGCAACGACGGCTTTGTTTAGTGGGCGATCGGGCAACCCTGGTGTTTGATGAACTTGCCAGCCATCCCCTGGTACTTCGGCAGGGGCAATTTCAGCAAGTTGGGCAACAGTTCACGCCAATCGACCAATCTGACACAGCTTTCAACATTCCCCCCGCTGAACCGTTGAAAGCCGTTTGTGACCACTTCCTCACCTGCGTCCAGCACAATTCGCCATCTGCCATATCTTCGGGCTGGCTAGGAACTCAGTTTGTTCATGTTTTGTGTGCCTTAACTGCATCCCTTCAGCAAGGAGGAATTCCTGTTGAGGTGCAACCTCTAAGGTTCTGAGGGAGGCTGCAGCGATCGCTCATGCGCTGCCAATTCAACCACTTGCGAGGCATTACTGACAAATTCAGAACTTTTGGGTAGCATTGTCTCTTTGCCCAAAGGGTTGCCAGAAGAAGAGCTTGAGCCAATTTCCGCACTTTTGGCAATATCAGCAGGGGAATTTTTTGCCTCCTGCCAGGGCAACCAAATCCGAAAGATACTACCTTGCTTGTGAACTGAACGAAAGGAGGTTGTGCCTCCATGTAACTCAGCAAGACGTTTGGTCAAAGCCAATCCCAGTCCCGTACCTTCGTGTTTACGGCTCCAGGTGCCATCCGCTTGTTGAAAAGGTCGAAACAACAGATGCCAGCGATCTTCGGGAATGCCGATGCCGGAGTCGGCAACTTCCAAACAGAGATACGGCGTGGTGGGATTGATCGGGCTATTGTCCGGGCGATTATCTTGGATGAGTTGCTCTCCGTATGCCAACCGACTACTGAGTTTGACCTCTCCCCCTTCTGGGGTAAATTTGACCGCGTTGGACAGCAAATTAATCACCATTTGACGAACTCGACGTTCATCTAAAGGGACCCAATCGAGTTGGTGATCTAATTCAAGCGCAACACTCAGTTGTTTTTTCTCTGCCCCTGGCTGAATCATCTTAAGGCATTGCTGGCAGAGTTCTTTAATTGAAACCGGTTGCAAGTTTAGCTCAACTTTACCTGCTTCAATTTTAGAAATATCGAGCAAATCATTAATGATTTTGAGCAGGTGCATAGCTGCATCATTTGCCTGGAGCAAAAACTCCATTTCTTCTTCACGATCGTCACAGCAGCCATCTCTGACTAACTGAATACACCCAATAATGGCATTAAGCGGTGTTCTCAATTCATGAGAAGTGGTAGCTAAAAACTCACTTTTCAGTTGATTGGCAGCCTGAGCTTCTTGCCAGGCTGCTTCCAATTCTTCAGCCCGTTCTTGCAAGCGATGAACCATGGTGTCCAGGGCTTCAGCTAATTGGTTCAACTCTCGAACTTTAAAGTTTTTGGGAATGCGATCGGAGGGCAGATGTTGATGAATCCGGAGGGCATAATCTCCCAACTGCTCCAGCGGGCGCGCCATATCCCTTGCCAGATAAATAGTTGCCAGCACATTGGTTGTAATAAGTCCGAGCGTCAAAATTATCAGGACTTGCTTAATTTCTTCTAGCCCGTAGAGCGCATTACTCAGCGGCGTTACTGCCAAAACAACCCAGGTGTAATTTTGCTGCATCGAAACGGGCAAGGTGATGGCACTATAGCCCGCGATCCATTCTGCTCCATTTTTCTCAAACGAAAAAAGGTGTAAGGCATCTTGCCGACCTGCCAGAGCATTTCTAACAATATTGTCCAGACGTACCGCGTCTGATTCTTGCTGAATATTGTGTCCAATCCGATTGGGGTTGGGATGTGCCAAAATCGTGCCATCTTGATTAATGACAACAGTCGAGCCAGACAGTGATCCCGGTTGTTCTCGCTTTTGCTCGTAGAGGGTTGCCTGGGCGACCAAGGCATAACGAAGCAGCCCCACTGGGTTGGATACGATAGGGGAAATTCTCTTCTCTCCAGTTGTCTGGGTCGTAGTCAAATCGCCTTTTAAGTAAACAGGTGCACTTAATACCAAACTGAGTTGACTATGCTCAGGATGTTTTGGTAGGTTTGCCTGCTTAGTAGAGAGAAAGCGAATGTTTGAGCGATCGGGAATTAGAGACGGTTGAGTTTGCGACCATAACCCGACGGGCACAGTTGCGATCGGCTGTTTTCCACAAGTGCTGGATTCAACCTGGTGGGTCTGCAAATTGATCAGTTGAATACACTGAATCTTTTCGGGTAACAATTGAGACAAATCAAGTAAAAAATTTTCGAGGGCTTGGGAAGGACCTGCCTGGACGATCGCGGTGGTAGTGGCAGTCGATAAACTTGCTCGCAATGCCTCAATTGAATTTTGAATCCCTTCCCCTTTTTCGATCGCACTCGTCGTTAAGTTATAGCGAGCTGTATCCAACATGCCAGAACGAGCTTTCCGGTAAGCTACCGTTTCTCCTACCAGCAAAACTGGAATACTCAGGAGCAGAATCCGGGATAGCAAGATGCGACGGAAAGAAGATTGACCTGGCTTAGCCATAGGAATAGTCACTGAAGGTGTGAGACCCGACGTTAAGCAGAAAGAAGAAAAAGAATAACAATATTTTTAGTTAGTTGAGAATTTTGTTTAGCGCATCGCTCACAATCTGGGATCGACCCATCACAATGTCCCCTGAACGGTGGGCACCAGCACTCATCACTACTACGATAAGAGATTGAATCCAATATTGTAGGGTGAACCCGATCGGAAAACCAGTTTTGCCAACGGAGTTTACAAACCAGCCAACAGCTTTTGGGGTATGACAAGGAGGGGAGTGTGCCCAAAAAACGAACCGAATTTCCTCATACCACGGTTGTTTTAGCAATGAGTGCAGATGGGAAAATTGCAGATATCCACCGCACTGCTGCCCGATTTGGTTCGCCGGTTGATAGAGCACACCTGGAAACCCTGATCGCTCAAAGTGATGGGGTTTTGTTTGGAGCAGGAACCCTGAGAGCCTATGGGACGACTCTCCCCGTTTTGCAATCTGATCTCTTGCGATCTCGACAGCAACAGAAAAAAACAGACCAACCTGTGCAAATTGTAGCCTCGCGATCGGCTGTTCTTGATCCGGATTACCGTTTTTTTCGGCAACCTGTGCCTCGCTGGCTGATCACAACTCATGCTGGGTCTCAGCTCTGGCAAGGAAAGCCCGCGTTTGACAAGATTTTTACCCTCGAAACCGCCCAGGGAGAAATTGACTGGGAAACTTTTTTTCAAGAATTACGGGTATTGGGGATCGATCGCTTACTCATTCTGGGAGGAGGGGAATTAGTCGCATCCCTTCTCGCAGTTAATTTGATCCATGAACTCTGGCTGACAATTTGTCCTTTGTTATTAGGAGGTTCAGCGGCACCGACGCCCGTTGCAGGAGCAGGTTTCTTGGCCAATTTTGCCCCTCGACTGGAATTGTTAACGGTGCAAACGATCGAGCAAGAAGTCTTTTTGCATTACCAGCTCAGAGCATGAGACAACGACAGAACACGCTACGATGATGGCAAGAAAAATCTGTATCTTTTTAACTATTGCGCTACCCGTTTCCCAGATGAACCTTCTGCTTTTGATCGCTGCCGTTGTTGTGACAATCCTCGTCTTCACCTGGTTGATTAAGGTCGTGAAAGCAACTATTACAACAGCCATCTTGATCGCAGCCCTGGTATTGGTTTTGCAATTAGTATTTGGCATCGGTCCTGGTCAACTTTGGCAGCAAGTTTCGCAAATTCCCCAACTGCTCTGGAATCTGGCAACCGGACATCGCTAGGAGCCCTTACCACTCTTCCCATGCCACACGCCTCATCTCTTTCACCGACTCGCTGATTCAGCGAAACTTCAGGCTAGGATAGAGATATGGCGATCATTCATGTCCTGGGAGTTCCACATACTTACGAGTTGACAGCCCCGACGGAAAACCCTTGCGTTCTGGTTTTCATTCATGGCTGGCTTTTGAGTCGCGGATACTGGCAGCCTTTGATTGAGCGGTTATCTCCTTTTTATCAATGCTTGTCTTACGACTTGCGGGGCTTTGGAGATTCCAACTGGCAGTTAGGCAAGCAACTTCAGCACTCAACCTCTGAGGCAACTGCTGACTTAGAAACCGTCGGTTCGTCAGTTGCCACAAAGCCGTTTAGAGCCACATCACAAGTTGATACAGCAATACAAGATCAGCCTGATTCGATCAGTCCGACTGCGGTATCTACCATTCAAGGGCACAGCAGTCCTTTACCCCAATCGCGCTATAGCCCAGCTGCTTATGCCCACGATTTAACTGTGCTTTTGCAAACCTTGAATATTCAGCAAGCCTGGTTAGTAGGACATTCTCTGGGAGGCAGTATTGCCCTTTGGGGGGCTGACCAGATGTTGCATCAGGTCAAAGGGGTCATTTGTCTCAATTCTGGCGGCGGTATTTACCTTAAGGAAGAATTTGAGCGGTTTCGCGCAGCTGGGCAACAATTGCTCAAGTTACGCCCGCGCTGGCTCTGTCATTTTCCTCTGCTTGACTTATTGTTTGCCCGGGCGAGTGTAGTGCAGACGATCGATCGGGCTTGGGGACGACAGCGTGTGATTGATTTTGTTATGGCACATCCCGAAGCCGCCCTAGGCACACTGATGGACTCCACCACTGAAGAAGAAGTGCATTACTTGCCTCAGGTGGTTTCCCGCTTACAGCAGCCGGTCTATTTTTTAGCAGGGGCACAAGATCCGATCATGGAACCCAAGTATGTGCGCCATCTGGCAAGTTTTCATGCACTGTTTCGCTGCTGCGGTGATAATGTCTTCGAGATCCCCAACTGTGGGCACATGGCAATGCTAGAACAGCCCGATTGGGTCGCCACGCAAATGCAAGTCATTTTGTCAAAACATGAAAAAGGCTGGAAGGGAAGCGAGGAATTGACGATGCAAAATTGGGATGCCAGTTAATTTGCCGAATTAATTTTTTCTAACTTTAATATTATTTGCTGCTTCAGGCATAGAGTCGCATGACATCCGAGATTGCCAGGCGCGACTGTGCGCCCAGAATCAGGGGTGAGGCATGTCCCCGATCGAAATGTTCGGCAGCGGCGCAAGCGATCATGGCGGCGTTATCAGTACAAAATTTGAGAGGCGGAAAGATCACCCGCAGATGATGGGGAATGGCAGCGGCTTGCAGATGCTCACGTAAACCACTATTGGCAGCAACCCCCCCTCCGACGGCGATCGTAGTCAGTCCATAGTCCAGGGCACAGGCGATCGCTCGTTTAGTCAAGGCCCGTGCCACGGTGGCTTGAAAGCTAGCAGCAATATCAGCAATCGGCAGGATGGGGGAATCTTGCTGGAGTTTTTGGATCAGTCGCAGGACGGCAGTTTTTAGACCGCTGAAACTGGAATCGTAGGGATGATACCCTCCGGCGGGCAGGGAAATTTGTCCTTCTGGCAAGAAGAAAGTTTTGGGGTTACCTTGTTGCGCCAGGCGATCGATCACAGGTCCCCCAGGATAGTCCAGCTTGAGCAATCGAGCTACCTTGTCAAAGGCCTCTCCCGCTGCATCGTCCCGCGTCTGTCCTAAGGTTTCATAGTAGCCACAGTCTTTGACATAGATCAGGCTGGTATGCCCGCCTGAAACCAGTAAACACAGAAACGGTGGCTGCAAATCGGGGGTACTCAGGTAGGAGGCATAGATATGCCCTTCCAGATGATGCACCCCCAAAAATGGCTTCTGGTGAAGCATTGCCAGGGTTTTGGCAGCAGTCAAGCCAACCAGCAACGCACCGACCAATCCGGGAGCACAGGTCGCCGCAATACCGTCAATGTCTGCCCAGGTGCAATGTGCTGCTTCCAGGGCTTGAGCGATCGCCCAGTTGACTTTCTCGACATGCTGTCGAGCTGCCACTTCGGGCACCACTCCCCCGTATTTTTGATGAATTGCAATTTGAGAGGAAACAATGTTACTCAGAATTTGACGATTTTTAACGATCGCCACCGCTGTTTCGTCACAACTTGTTTCAATTGCTAAAACCGTTGCCATTTGCTGGTAATTTTTTGAAGGAATAGCTACTTTCAGTAGCTTGAATATTTGCCAGGTTGATTTCAACAACCTGTTCTGTCTAGTCTAACTAGCTGACCTCTACGAAAAGCTACTCTTTTTGTACAGCAAACTTTTCAATTTGTAATAAAGGGAAACAATTCCATGCGACGATTGTTTGCTCTGCTGCTCGTCATTTCTCTTTGGTTTGGTTTTATTCCGCCCTCTCCGGCTCATGCCTATAACCTAACCCCTTGTAGTGAATCGGCTGCCTTTGCAGCACGAGCTAAAGCCTCCACTAGCGCAACGGCACCTCGTCGATTTGCAGCTTATGCCAATTCCAACCTCTTGTGTGGTGAAGATGGCTTGCCCCACCTGATCGTGGATGGAAATCTTACCCACATGGGTGAATTTCTGATTCCTAGCGTTCTGTTCCTGTTCATTGCAGGATGGATCGGTTGGGTTGGTCGGGCTTATCTACAGGCAATCAAAAAAGGCGGCTCTCCCGAAGAGAAGGAAATCATCATTGATGTGCCTTTGGCAATTCAGTGCATGTTGACGGGCTTTACCTGGCCCCTACTGGCACTGAAAGAATTCACCACGGGTGAATTAACTGCCAAAGAGAGCGAAATTCCTGTTTCACCACGTTAATTTCTTTCCTTTTCCGATTTGCTTGGAGAAAACTCATGCAGTACTTTGTCAAATATCTTTCGACAGCTCCTGTTCTAGCAGCCATCTGGTTCACAATTACCGCGGGAATTCTGATTGAATTCAATCGGTTCTATCCAGACTTGCTCTTCCATCCCTAAAGCAACCTGCTTTTTCATAAACCCCTAAAGTAGGGGCGAAACATTTGTTATCAGCTCCAGGCATTTGCTAGGAGATTTTTAAAGCAATGTTTCGTCCCTACTCGTTTTTGGAACAATTAATGCCTTGCTTTGGGACAGGCACTCACAGCCAGTGAGTTGCTTAGCACAGCAAATAGGGTTACCAGCGTACCCCATGCTAAAGTTAGGCAACTCCATAGGAAGCCAGCTACTCACTTCAACCCATGCGCACCAGGGACTTAACAGTTGACTGGACTTAATAGAGCGGCTTCGACGTGACGAAGGGCTTTTTCCAAATCATCATTGACAATTTGGATATCAAACTCGTTGGCTGCATCAATCTCGGCTTGAGCACGCTGAAGGCGACGAACGATCGCCGTGTCCGAATCCTGCCCACGGCTACGCAGACGATGCTCCAGTTCTGCCATTGAGGGCGGTAAAATAAAAATTCTAAGCGCTGAGGGAAAGGTGCGCCGAATCTGCCGTGCGCCTTCCAACTCAATTTCTAGCAGGACGCACCGCCCCTGTTGAATTTGTTGCTCAACTGATAACCGAGGTGTACCGTAGTAGTTTCCGGCAAATTCTGCCCATTCCAGTAATTCGCCATTGGCAACCATGCGTTCAAACTGCGATCGGTTGACAAAATAATAGTTTTTCCCATCCAGTTCACCCACGCGAGGAGCACGAGTAGTCACTGAAACCGAAAGATATAAATCAGGGTGATGCTGAAGTAATGCTTTGACGATGGTTCCTTTACCGACCCCACTGGGACCGGTCAACACAATCAGTCTGCCTTTTGCCATGACCGCTTCACCCGCTCCAGAAATGATTTTGGATAATGTTCCCTAAATCTTGCGGTTATTAACAATTACATTACAACCAACAAAAGACTGAAGGAATCAGAATTTTACACCTTTTTCCTCATTTCTTAATCTTCTCCGGTATGACCTTCTTTGCTAACGACAAAGCGATTTGCTACGGTTTCTGGCTGAATCGCAGAAAGCACAATGTGCCCGTTATCGGTGATGATGACTGCGCGGGTTCGACGACCATAGGTTGCATCAATCAATTGCCCTCGCTCTTTGGCATCGGTAATGATGCGCTTAATAGGAGCCGACTCTGGGCTAACGATCGCAATAACTCGGTTAGCAGACACAATATTGCCAAACCCGATATTAATCAGCTTAATATCCATGATGAACCGATGGCTGAGCAAGTGAGATGCTTATCATTGCCTAATTTTAATGCGATTGACAAAAAAACTGCCAGCGAGACAAGATCTGCCTCCAATCTAGTGTCTAGTAAAAATGATTGGCAACTCAAGACACCACTCTTAATACCCACATATCCCCCACGATAGCCCTTTTTAGATAAGACTGCTGCCTCCAAGGTGGTGCCTGGATGAAATCCCCATCATTGAACTTTAGACAATTGATGCGAAACAATGGAGAGAAGTCTGCTCTATCAAAAACACGCATTCATCGAATCGCAAATTTATCCACCGTTAAGGACGCAAATTCTAGCGTTCCTCCAGAAAAGAATTTGGGTTATTAATTTTTTGTTCCTAAGATAACCAGTCCTCTTTGCTTTACTAATCTTGCAACCTTTTGATTTCACTACATTGACGGCTGTCTGTGCCGAATTGCGGGCAGATTGGTTACCAGCTCGGCTAGAGCAGGTTTACCAGCGCGATCGTTTTACTTTATCGCTGGCACTTCGCACACTCCAACAGCGAGCTTGGTTAACGCTCTCCTGGCACCCCCAAGCAGCGAGAATCTGCCTGGATTCGCCCCCGCCCCGGACACCTGACACCTTTACCTTTAGCCAACAACTTTTGCATCAATTGAATGGATTGGCACTAGTTGCGATTGCCCCGATCGCTTCCTGGGAAAGAGTGATGGATCTGCAATTTGCCCGCCGTCCTGGTGATCCCGTACTCTGGCACCTGTACGTAGAAATCATGGGCAAATATAGCAACGTCATTCTTGCCAATGCCGAAAATCTGATCGTCACCGCTGCTCATCAAGTCAGTGCCCAACAGTCGAGTGTGCGCCCCATTCAAACTGGGCAACTTTACGAAAAGCCCCCCGGACTAACCGATCCCGCGCCGAACCTGGAGGAATCTCAGGCGCGCTGGCAAGAAAGAGTCTGTCTGATCCCCGGTGCTTTACGGCGCAATTTACTGAAAAATTATCGGGGACTGAGTTCTGCGCTTGTCCTCTCGATGCTGCAAGCCGCAGAACTTAACCCGGAACAGTCTACTGAGGAATTGAGCGATGCCGACTGGCATCGGCTCTTTGAGCACTGGCAAGAATGGCTTAAAAATCTTGTTGAGGAGAAGTTTTATCCTGGTTGGATGCAACAAGGTTATACCGTGATGGGATGGGGCATTATGACCCCTGCCGAAAATGTGCAAGAACTGGTGCGACGGTATTACGGAGAGCACAACGATCGACAAGAATTTGACCAGCTACGCCAGCAATTACAGCAAAAGCTCAAAACGCTGATTGAGAGACTCCGAACCAAAGCTCAAGTTTTTCAAGCTCGATTGCAACAATCTGATCAAGCTGAGACTTATCGTCAGCAGGCAGACTTGTTGATGGCGTATTTACAAGATTGGCAACCAGGAATGCAGGCGATCGTCCTATGCGACTTTGAAACAGGTCATCCGATCACCATTCCCCTCAATCCCGAAAAGAACGCTGTTCAAAATGCCCAGAGCCTTTATAAATTGAATCAAAAGCTCAAACGTGCTCGCAATGCTATCGATCCGTTGCTAGCAGAAGTGCAAACAGAACTTGGCTACCTGGAACAAGTGGAAGCTGTACTGCTGCAACTGACTGAATACCAGCATCCTGCCGACCTGCAAGCCCTCACTGAAATTCGTGACGAATTGGTCCAGCAAAATTACTTGGAAGCCAGTCGATATCGCAATTCAAGCAATGTAACCAACCAAGACATCGGCAGCCAGCCCTACCGCTACCGGACCCCCAATGGGTTTGAATTGTTAGTCGGGCGCAATAATCGCCAGAATGATCAGCTGACATTTCGCCTTGCTGGAGACTATGATCTTTGGTTTCATACACAGGAGATACCCGGTAGCCATGTTTTATTAAGATTAGCTCCGGGGAGTGTGGCAGAAGATGCCGATCTGGCATTTGCTGCGGATATTGCAGCTTACTATAGTCGTGCTCGCCACAGCGAACAGGTTCCTGTGGTTTATACGCAGCCTAAGTATGTGTTCAAGCCCAAAGGAGTAAAACCAGGCATGGTGGTCTATAAGCAAGAGCGCATTCTATGGGGACAACCGCAACAAGGGAGCCGTTGGGTTACTCAGATAAGCCAAGTAAATTAACCAAAATGTTGTGTTTCTACATCTTCCATTAGAAAGAGTAATCGAATTAACGGTAAATTTTCATAACAAAATGTCTGTGTTGCTTGTTACAATACTTTTATAGAAGGGGTTGAATGTCCCCGGTTACCCGCTGCACGTTTGGGAACGCGCTAGTTGGGTTTCCTCAAATGTCTGAGAACAACGTTATTACTTTTTGAAGCCAGCCTAAAAATAGGCTGGCTTTTTTTCCAAAAGTCAAAATAGGGGTTTGTCAAATCCCTTTTAAGGAGTAAAATTCTTCAAAACATCCCCTAAAAATGAGTTTTGTAGATTTGAGCGGTCACTCAAGTCTTTCCTGAGAAATAGCTATAGCGATCCTATCTGGATTGTGAAAAAGAGTTCCACAGGAACTCTTTTTCACACAGCCTTTCTCATTCACAAATGATTTAGGACTGCTATAGCTAGCAATTTTTAAAGAAAAAATTGGCGATCGAGGCTTCTTTGCCAGAGCATTCAGGCAGGTAGAGAGGGATATCCGCTTGCACTGACTTGTCAGTGGAGAAATTTCATCCCGATCAAAATTACTATCGGTCATGTTTTAAAACTGAAGTTCCTGAAAGTTCTCATCAATGAGCTTTCAGGAACTTTAGTCATGATTGGATGGGCGACTTCAGCCTCGTGGTTCACGATCGAGCAACCTTTCAGTCCACGATCTCAAGTTTCCTGTCCTCAAGTCATCTAGCATTAGGACTTCAGCCAACCGCTTGGAGCACAGGCGGATAGCTATCTTCAGTTGCAAAAACCTGCACCTCTCCATCGGCATCCAGATCAATCAGGGCTGTGTCTCCTGGCTGAATCTTACCTGCCAACATGGCTTCTGCCAGTGAGTCTTCCAGCAGACGCATAATTGCGCGGCGCAGGGGACGTGCCCCATAGCTCGGATCGTAGCCATCGGTAATAATCCGCTGTTTGATGCGATCGCTCACTTCTAGACCAATTTCCTGTGCTTGCAAACGAACCGTCACTTCTTTTAATAGGAGATCCGCAATTTGAGACACCTCCTCTCTAGTCAACTGGCGGAAGACGATGATCTCATCCAGACGATTGAGAAACTCTGGACGGAAATGTTGTTTGAGTTCTTCATTCACCAGGCTACGAACCCGATTGTATTGAGCTTCAACCTGTCCAACAGCAGAAAACTCGAACCCAAGTCCACCACCGCCTTTTTCGATCACTTTGGAACCAATGTTAGAGGTCATAATGATCAGGGTGTTTTTGAAGCTGACCGTGCGTCCATGGGCATCGGTCAGACGACCGTCTTCCAGGATTTGTAAGAGCAAATTAAACACATCCGGATGGGCTTTTTCGATTTCATCGAACAGCACCACCGTATAAGGTTTGCGCCGTACAGCTTCAGTCAGTTGTCCGCCTTCGTCGTAACCGATGTAACCGGGAGGAGAGCCAATGAGTTTGGATAGGGTATGCCGCTCCATGAATTCCGACATGTCGAGCCTGATCATGGCATCTTCTGATCCAAAGAAGTAGGCAGCAAGGGCTTTGGTCAGCTCGGTTTTGCCCACTCCGGTGGGACCCGAGAAGATAAAACTGGCGATCGGTCGGTCTGGATCCTTTAACCCAACGCGCGCCCGTCGAATCGCCCGCGAAACGGCAGCAACGGCTTCTTCCTGCCCAATCAAGCGCTGGTGCAAGGTATCTTCCAGATGCAACAGCAACTCAGATTCAGACTCGGTCAGTTTAGTAACCGGGACTCCACTCCAAGTCGCTACGATATGAGCAATATCCTCTTCAGTCACAGTTAAAGGACGCGGTGCAGTCACAACGGGCTGAATAGAACCGATGGATTCACCCAACGGGCTATTACCTTGCGCTTTGATCTCTGCCAACTGGGCTTCAATGGCTAATTCCCGATCGCGCAGCTTACCCGCTTTGTCAAAATCCTGAGTTTGTACCGCTTCTGTTTTGTCTTGAAGAAGTTGGCGAAATTCGCGCTTAAGCGCCTGGGCTTCAGATGGCATTCTACCTGCCATCACGCGAGCGCGGGAACCAGCTTCATCAATCAGGTCGATTGCTTTGTCGGGGAGGTAACGATCGGCAATGTAGCGATCGGACAACTTTGCAGCCGCTTCCAGCGCTTCATTCGTAATGTGAACTTTGTGATGTTGTTCGTAGCGATCGCGGAGACCGTAGAGAATCTCGATTGTTTCTTGCACGGTTGGTTCACCCACATTCACTGGCTGAAAGCGCCGTTCTAATGCTGCATCCCGCTCAATATGCTGGCGATACTCATCCAGGGTTGTCGCACCCAAGCATTGCAATTCCCCGCGCGCCAGTGCAGGTTTCAACATATTGGCAGCGTCCATGCCCCCTTCAGCAGAGCCTGCACCCACCAACGTGTGAATTTCATCGATCACCAGAATGACGTTTCCGGCAGTCTGGATCTCTTGCACAATTTTCTTCAAGCGCTCTTCAAATTCTCCTCGAAACCGAGTGCCTGCCAGCAGCGACCCCATATCCAGGCTAATCACCTGTTTATCTAGGAGCAAATCGGGCACATCCCCATTAATAATGCGCTGGGCTAATCCTTCAGCGATCGCGGTTTTACCAACACCCGGTTCTCCTAACAAGACTGGGTTGTTTTTAGTGCGCCGCCCCAAAATTTGTACCACACGCTCAATCTCTTTTTGCCGACCCACAACGGGATCAAGCTTGCCTTTACTCGCCAGCTGAGTCAGGTTCGTACTAAACTCATCTAGCGTCACTGTTCTGCTACTGCCTCGACCCGTACCGCCCGCTGCCACAGAGGGAGAATGACCAACCGAGTCACCCATGGAACGAATAATTTGGGTGCGTAAGTTTGCCAGGTCAACTTCCAAATTTTCCAACACTCTGGAGGCAACCCCTTCCCCATCTCGTGCCAATGCCAACAGCAAATGCTCTGGAGAAATATAGTTTTGACCCAATTGACGGGCTTCTAGTAAAGCGTGCTCAAATACGCGCTTCACTCGAGGGGTAAAGGGGATTTCCACGGGGACAAAACCACTGCCCCGTCCAATAATTTTTTGGACTTCGATGCGTGCATCTTCTAGCTGAATCCCCAGGTCGGACAGGACTTTGGTAGCCGCACTCGTTTTTTCACTTAACACTCCCAGTAAGATCTGTTCAGTGCCAACCAGGTTATGTCCCATGCGACGGGCTTCTTCCTGAGCCAACATGACAGCTTTGATCGCTTTTTCGGTAAAAAGTTCAAACATTTCACTTCTCCTAATTGCCCGATTGTTGCGGGGCAAAATGACTCATACGTAACGAAGAGACGATGTGGACGATCGCAAATGGATGGACTGATTGAACGATCGTAAAAGTCTAACTGGTCACCCTGGCTATCTGAATGGCTCGGTTCAATGCATTGACCAAAGCCAGGCAACTCATTGGCAAGAGTAGGATACGACGTGCTTTGCTAAGAAGTTGGCATGGGTTCCCAGCATGGCAACACCAACCGAACTTAGCCTCAGCAGGATAGCGGGAATCAACATGGCAACCTCCTTCTCGTGAATTTTTGTAACCCTCTTGATACTGTATCGCTCAAAGTCTCATTTCAGCAGTGGGGAGAACCGTAATAAGGCTCGACGTCGTCACCCGAAGTTCTGATGGTATAAAATTTGGACAATTTTTTAGAATGTGCGATTGAAGGAGGAGAAGCTGTACACAGTAAGCAGTACAAATAGGAATGTACACTTCAGCGTTAACATTCACCTTTGGTGAATTTTTATGATGCTCACCCGTCTTAAGCAAGTCTTTCTGGGTAGAACGTTACCCACCAGTGCCCATGCCGAAGAACGGCTCACCAAGGCAGCAGCTTTAGCAATTCTCTCTTCAGATGCGCTTTCTTCGGTCGCGTATGCGACCCAAGAGACCTTGTTGGTGTTGGTAGCAGCTGGCACGAGTGGGCATATTTTGGGATGGTCTGTGCCGATCGCGGTTGCGATTTCGGTGCTTCTCGCGATCGTGATTTTGTCTTATCGCCAAACAATTCGGGCATACCCCAAAGGGGGGGGGTCCTATGTCGTCGCACGCGGCAATCTGGGATTATATCCAGGGCTGATTGCTGGTGGGTCCTTGATGATTGACTACATTCTCACAGTTGCGGTCAGCATTTCTGCGGGAATTGAGAACCTAACTTCAGCAGTTCCTATCTTACGCCCCTACACCATTGACCTTTGTCTGCTGTTTATTTTCTTTTTGATGTTAGCCAATCTGCGAGGGGTCAAAGAATCTGGGCGAATTTTTATGATCCCCACCTACGCTTTCATTGCCAGTATCTTTATTCTGATTACAACCGGGATCTTTAACCAACTCACCGGGCATCTTGTTACCGTACCCCTCTCTACCATGGCTCTACCAAAAAACACTGAGCCACTGAGCGTGTTCCTGATTTTGAGGGCTTTTGCGGCTGGGTGCACTGCTTTAACCGGAGTTGAGGCAATTTCCGATGGGGTACTGGCATTTAAACCTCCAGAATGGAAAAATGCTCGTCAAACGTTGATCTTGTTAGGGGTCATTCTAGGGTGCATGTTTTTGGGCATTACTTACCTGGCACATTTCTATCAGGTGGTGCCGATCGGAAAAGAGACAGTGCTTTCAATCCTCAGCCGCCAAATTTTTGGCACCAGTCCGTTCTATTACTTCCTGATTTTGTTTGCCACACCTGCCATCTTGCTTTTGGCAGCCAACACCAGCTATGCCGATTTTCCTCGATTGTGCTATTTCTTAGCGCGTGATGGCTTTTTACCCCGACAATTGGCATTGCTCGGCGATCGCCTGGTCTATTCCAACGGAATTTTGTTATTGAGTCTCTGTGCCGTTTTTCTGATTATTTTCTTTCAGGGAAATACCAATGCTATTATTCCCCTCTATGCGGTGGGAGTATTTACGTCTTTTACGCTCTCGCAAGCGGGCATGGTGCGCCATTGGTTTAAATACAAAGGCAAAGGTTGGCAAACCAGTGCAGGAATTAATGCTTTAGGCACAGTTGCTACGGCGGTCGTTCTAGCAGTCGTTATCTGGACAAAGTTCATGTTGGGGGCGTGGGTTGTCGTCGTCAGCATTCCGCTGATTGTGTGGCTCTTTTTGAGCATCCGCCGCCATTACGAGCATGTCGCAGATCGTCTCAGTATTCAAGGGCTAGCCCCCAGAAGCTACATCCCTCGCCCCAAAGGAGAGATAGTCACCCATCCAGCGATCGTCATTGTTGGGCAATTGCATCGGGGGACTGTGGAAGCGCTGGACTATGCACGTAGCATTGCTGATGAAGTCATGGCAGTCCACGTAGACATTGGGGGCGAAAATCGGGAGGGCTTACAAAAGCGCTGGCAAGAACTGGAAGCTGATATTCCTTTGATTATTTTGGATTCTCCCTATCGTTCAGTGGTGTCCCCGATCGTCGAATTTGTTAGCCAATATGAGGCTCAACATCCTGGCGTGTTTTCGACCATCATCATTCCCGCTTTTGTTACACGGCACTGGTGGGAGAATTTGTTACATAATCAAACAACCTTGTTTCTGAAAGCCATTTTGCGAACGAAAAAAAGTCGTGTCGTGACAACCGTTCGATATTATCTGTAGAAATCCCCTCGGTAACGATGAAATGTGAACCGGTTACCGACGGAACAGATAAGACGATGGATCTTCGCAGGGCTGCTGTGGTTTGAAATCGGTCGAATCGATGGGCAACTCGCTGTCATGAAAACGGAATCTAGGAAGCGACGATCGCGCTAAGGGACTTGCATGAAAATAAAATACCAACGGTTTGGATTTCGGCTATGCTCAATCCGCGACGACTGAAGGTTGAGCGCAGTCGAAACCTGACTGCTGGGTACACTATTAATCCGCAGATTCCTAATCACTCAATACAATGTAGTCAACAGGGCAGTCGGGGGGCTCACCGGACGTGCTCCCCAGCATTGTCTGAGTGCCATCTGGTCCTCCCAATTGATGCGCTTTTGCCCCTTCACACATTCGTGCCAGCGTCACTGCACCATCCCCCAAAGAACTGGCAGTTATCTTGACTCCTCCAATATAAGCTTTAAGGGGAGAAGGCGTTTGCACAACCTGCGCCTGATTTGTCGCAACAGCACCAGCCCCCCCATCTCCACTCATATTGATGGTGATGGCGTATCGATAGTTAATTGTTTGATTGGGAATGCCCAATCCCAAATCCTGGAGCTGTACTGCAAATGCATCTTTTTCCAGGTAATAGGCTTGCTGAGCACGATTCATGGTACCTACGTAGGTTTTTGCCTCGACCTGTTTTGCCTTATTGGCTTGCTTCAAAAAAGCAGGTAAGGCAATGGCAGACAGGATGCCAATGATGATAATCGTTACCAGCAGCTCGATCAAGGTAAAGCCTGAATGCTTTGTTTTGGGGATGAGGTATCGCAACGACCTCCATTGACTCGAGATAGACATGAGTGGATTCTAGGCGGCGAGGTGTATTTGTATACACTTATCGACCCCCGGAAACTGCCTCAGCCAAAATCCAGGTGAATTTACCAAAAAAACATCTGGAAACCCAATATTTAGAAACCCTAAAACTTGAAGCCAAAATTTAATATGGGTCGCCCGGGATTCGAACCCGGGACCAATCGGTTAAAAGCCGAGTGCTCTACCGCTGAGCTAGCGACCCTTGCTTCGGTTGCGTTTCCCGCATCGAATCTTACGGTAGCACAGGTTAGAACACATTGTACCTAGAAACATGAAATTCCCCTAACCATTTGCTAAAAGGCACTGACCCTCAGGTCAAATGTGATTTCAAAACTGGCTCCAGGGCTAACGGAAAGGAGGCGATCGCCACTATTCAACGCATTGCGAGGTGCCGTCCAAGGCTCCAGACAATAAAACTCCTTGCCTTTGAGCGTCCAAAATACCAAGGTTGAAAAGACATCGCTATAGGTGAGTGTCAACCGGGTTGCTTGACTCAGATCCAGGACACTGGCAAAGGGTCCGGTCGTGCTTCGAAACGCCACATCAATTTCGTCCTGGTCGAAGTCAAATTCTCCAGAGAAAGGGAGAATGGCTAAAGTTTTGTGGTTTTGCATTTCGGTAGCGGGAATCTCAAACCGCAGCTGGGTCTTATCCGTTACGCCAAAGTAGGGATGGAATCCAGCAGAAAATGGCATGGGATCACGAGAGTGATTGGCATAGTGCTGATGAATGCGGAGCGTATTGCCTTGCAGGGTATAGGTAAAGGTGAGTTGAAACTTGAAGGGGTACAGAGCCAGGGTTTGCTCATTGCTGGTGAGAACCAAAGTGAGACAAACACCGTTTTGGGTACTCTGATCAGTCACTTGCCAGGGCAGGTCACGGGCAAAGCCGTGTTGCTTGAGGGTGTAGTTTTGCCCCTGGTAGGTGTAGGTATTGTCTGGAAGATTACCGCAAATGGGAAATAGGATGGGAATACCACCCCGAACGGTTAATTCAGGGTTTGCGAAGCGATCGTGATCCAGATACAGAATATTCCGCCCCTCCACTTGCCATTGGGTGATGATGCCCCCACGTTCGGGAACCACTTCCAGGCGCGATCTCCCATCTGAAAGGACGTAGGTGGTGTATTGTCCTGTCTGGACCGAGATTTCCCGCTGTAACGCTTGCTCTGACACGGGTTCATCTACCTCTTCTAGTTGAACTTTGACGATCGATTCGAGACGTTAGCTCACGCACCCTAGCCAGAATTTGGCATTAGAGTCCCATTGACATTTTCTCAATTACATTCCCGAAAATGCCCAGGGAGCACTTTCTAGAATGCTTTCTGGTTCGTATTTCGTCTGATTGGGTTCATCTGTTTTTTGGGCATAGCACCGACGCAACGGATCGCCCAAACTTTGGGCAGGAGCATCCGCACTACAGTTCTTGAGGGCAGGTCGATTAGGTAATTGCTCCCCCTCATCCTGACCCACCCGGTGAGTTGTAGGAGCCACTGGAGCCTGCTCCAAATTGACAGGTTGATGTTGCCCGGTGTTTGTTCCAGAGCCGATAACCGTGGGCAGGACAGGCAACTGAATAGAACTCACACGGGCGGGCGGCAGATTGGCAGATTGCAGTGTCTGGTTCGGAGAGGGACGTGAAGAGGTAGACGGTGGGGTAGATTCCGGCGTGGGAATATTGGTAGGGGGAACCGTTTCAGCTGGAGCCGCACTGCTAGGAGCCGTCTCTGGGGTCGGAGAGACCGCTGGCTCGGGCTTGAAATCATCGATCGCAGTGGAACTGGGAGCCTGAATGAAAGGCTGGGGCGAGGCTTTTGGCCCAGCTGTCGTAGATTTGGTAGTAGCGGCTGTCGGCGCAGGGAGCGATCGCGGATTCAGGATCATTGAGGCTTGCATCGGCTGATCAAAAATGTCCGAAATCTGTTGGACATGATCGAGAATTGCTTTGCCACGCTCGCCCGTCAACACATGCGGCTGATACTTTTTCACGGCAATGGGCAAGAGTTCTACCTTCATCTGTTTATCTCGCAACGAGACTTTTAACGCAGCCGTGTCATAGTCACTACGCGAGTTGCCACCAAAGATAAAATTTCCTAAAGAATAAACGATCGGTTTTCCTTTATAGATTTCTGTGCCCTGTAAAACATGGGGGTGATGCCCCACTACTAGATCTGCGCCCTGGTCGATCGTGAAATGTGCCAGCTCCATTTGCCAATCGCCCGGGTAGTCTGCCAGCTCTTCGCCCCAGTGATAGTTGACAATCACCCAATCTACTTGATTGCGAATTGCCTTGATGTCTTCTGCAACTCGCTGATTGTGTCGGGGGTTCGTGCCGGCAACTCCTTCGCCCGCTGCATGAAGATCGGCATCGTAGTAACCCAGGTAAGCGATGCGCTGCCCTTTGACTTCTAAAATTTCTGGACGACGCGCTTCCTTGATATCCCGTCCTGCGCCAATGTGGTGAATGCCTGCCCGATCGAGCGTTGCCATGGTTTCCTCCAGTCCTACCGCTTCATAGTCCATCGCATGGTTATTGCCCAGCGTGACGAGATCCACCCCGCCACTGCTCAGTACCTTTACCGACTCCGGATCGGCTTTGAAGTGAAATTGCTTGTCTGGCAATGGATTTTCTGCTCGGGTCAGGGTTCCTTCCAAATTGACCATTGCCACATCTGCCTGACGGTATTCTTCCAGTTCGGCAAATGCCCAGTCGTAGTCTTGCCCCACCAGTTCCGCAAAGGCATCTGACAGAGTAACATCTCCGCCAAACATTAAAGTGACCGTAGGATCTTGGGGGGTTGCCACCTGATTCAGCCGCACAACTGGCACACTTTCTAAGGCTGCTTGTACGTTATCTGGGCGGTGCTGAAGCGAGACAGAAGCACTGCTCGATGTGGGAGAAGGAGAAGCGGTTGCGGTGGTTTGCTCGATCGGAGCATCGGAATAGCCCAGCCAGCAACCCAGAATAAAAGCCGTTGCAGTGGAACCGCTCAATAGTAAAGAACGCAATAGCTTGAGTCTGGCACGATGCTGCGCTGTTTGCCGCAGTTTGAGCCGGAGTTGCTTGGATTGCTGCGGTGTTAACCGAGTGGATGGGGTCACCAACCGAATCGATCGATTCCAAAGGACTGCCGATTCACCTGACAGATGAGTCGCAATTTTCACACCATCAAAGGCAGTGGAGTCAAGTTTCCAAAGGCAGTGACAGATAAACCGCGCCAGATGCTCGGAGAGGAGATTGGCAGAGGTTTCCCAATTGGGAAAGTGCGGTAGTTCGACTTGCACTTGCAAACATCGCGCCCGAAAGGGCTGGATACGGGCGCAAATTCCGCGAGGTGCCAGATAGCCATTGAGCCAGTAAGCGATCGCCTGGAGGTTGCCCTGTCGCGCCAACTCTAAAATGGTTGGTTGGTATACGTCACTGTGATAAGTCACACTTCACTCCTCTTCATATCTCCGACTTTCACACCCGATGCATTTATTGAGCTGACGGTTTTGCTCTTTTTCTGAACTCGAAATCTGAGGAATAGAACGCTGTTAATCTAATATTTTTTGGAATCCGCGATCGCTTTTAGCCTGAATCAAACCCCACCTTGAATGAATCTGGGACTGATGGCAAGGACTCGAAATACCTTATTTTTGGAGTCTTGATTGAACTCATTAAAACGCTTTTCTCCAATTAAGCCCGAAAATTTCTAAATTGCACAAAATTCTAAACAAAATCGTCATTAAAAAAATTCCTAAAACCCATCATTAAGGGAATTTTAGTCCCATAAAAATATTTTAATTGCTGCTCAGTTCCTCCCTCTGCTACAGATTTGAAGAACTGAACTGTTAGATTGAAAGTCCTATTTTCGGACTGAGTCCCGGTTTCAGCCCTTGAATTTTCAAACCCTTGAAGGTGGAGACAAACCAGGTTCCATCTAAAAGTCAAATGCTTCTACGGATGTTCGTCTTCCATTCATCGTGTTTTTTGGCACGTCATGTACTGAGTCGATTGATCAGTCCATAAGATGAGGTTCTGATCAAGGAAGGACATCCGGTTGATTTTTATTTCTCAACTCAGTATTTTTGATGAGTGATCTAGGTCACGCTGTAGTAGCGTTTAACATCACGTTTGAGGTTGATCTCAATCAGCAATCAACCCTCGCAAATACCTGATATTAAAGGTCACAAGACATTTCGATCAGAAAATCTTCACTCCTATGATTCACGCCCTCGTTCAATCGGCTTTTCAGACTGGCTGTCTCAGCGTTGAATCTGAAGGTTTAATTCGTCAAGTTCTCAGCATTAAGGGCTGTCAATCCTCTGATTTGGAAGCGCTGGAAAAATTGTGTGAAGCAGTGAAAGCAGGTCATATCCAGCGAGAAGCTCCGATGGGACTGGATATTTTTATTGGTGAAAGTAGTCGTCGATAATCGCATCCATTCACGAGAGTGTTTGGCAAGCCTACCAATTAATTGCAAAATGGAGAGCAGTTGCTAAGTGTGCTGTCATGTCTACCTTGCTTGCGGATGCCAGAAATCTACTTTCAGACTTGATTGCTCGCTATCGCGATCGCGTTGATTACCTGGCGATCCGGCTGGAGTCGGCGGAGGGGACGGATATCCTCTTGCGCGGAACCAAGATCGAGACCTTGAGTGAAGGAATCTCGATCGGGGGGCATGTGCGCGCCTGTCATAAAGGGGGTTGGGGGTTTGCGAGCTTTAATCAGCTTTCGACACTAAGTGAGCGAATTGAAGAAGCGATCGCAGCGGCTCAATTGGTTGGGGATGAAGAAACCCTACTTGCGCCAATCCTGTCCATTCAAGATGTCCGAGCGTTACCTTTGACGGGGAGCGATCCGCGTCAGATGCAGATCAGTGACAAAAAAGCGCTGTGCCTGCACTACGGAGAAATTTTGCGGAGTGTCGATCCACAAATTGCGACCATCTCTGTGCGCTATGGCGATAGTTCGCAACGAGTCATTCTTGCTACATCCGAAGGCACCCTGCTGGAGCAATCCTGGGCAGATATGGAAATGCGCTTTGCTGCTACGGCTCGCGATGGCGAAACGGTACAAACGGGGCGGGAGACGGTAGGGTCGCGCAAAGCCTTTGAGGATTTGATTGGGCTAGATGAACAAGTTCGGAGTGCCGCTCAGCGAGCTGTCAATTCTTTAGCACTGCCACCCGTGCGAGGGAATGCCTATACTGTGGTGATTGATCCCATCCTGAGTGGTTTATTTGTGCATGAAGCCTTTGGGCATCTCTCGGAAGCGGATATGGCTTACGAAAATCCAGATTTGCTCGAGGTGATGAGCCTGGGACGACGGTTTGGTCCGTCGGAGCTACAGATTTTTGATGGAGCGGCTCCCGCCGGGCATCGGGGCAGCTATTTCTATGACGATGAAGGCACTCCGGCGACGACAACCCGACTGATCGAGGATGGGGTGCTGGTAGGGCGGCTCCACTCTCGCGAAACGGCTGGCAAACTGGGGGAAATACCTACGGGAAATGCCCGTTGTTTGAACTATCATTACCCGCCGATCGTCCGGATGACCAATACCTGGATCGAGCGCGGCAAAACGCCTGTGGCAGATTTATTTGCAGACATTGATGAAGGGGTCTACGCCCGCAATTGGCTAGGTGGCATGACCAATGGAGAAATGTTCACGTTTGCTGCTGGCGAAGCCTGGATGATTCGCAAAGGCGAAATTGCTGAACCGGTAAGAGATGTCACACTGTCGGGGAATGCCTTTAAGACACTGGCAGATATTGAAGCGATCGGAAATGATTTTTTCTGGGATGAATCGGGTGGCTGCGGCAAGGGTGGGCAGAGTGGCTTGCCCGTGGGTTGCGGTGGACCTAGCCTGCGGCTACGGAATGTCGTGGTGGGGGGGGAGGCAACGGATTAACCCCCCAGGGCGAAGCGATATTGAGTCAAGTCGGCATGGTTGAGAATATTCCTGCGATCGATCGTCCCCTTAGTCCTCGTCGGAGTCAACATCCTCACTGTCTCCAATATCGTCATAGTCCTCATCTAAGATCTCAGAACCGGGAAATCTGCCGCGACGCTTGCGGGCTTCCATTGCCCGCTCCAGCGTTGCTAGCAAACCCGGTGCCTGGGCTTCGAGGGTTAATAACAGCCGTTCGCCTTCTTCTTCGTCGCCTGGATCAATGCCTGTCTCCATCACCGCTTTCAACCGAGGCAACGCCAACTCATCCACCAATTGAATTAAGCCATATAAGCAGCGATTAAACTGGCGTTCGGTCATCACAGCGTCTTCTAAGGGGAATTCAATGATTGCCCGAATTTCACCATCCGACGGGTCATATTCCCATTGCAACATTTTTGTTTCCCAGGAGATGCACAACATCGTTTGCAAAATGGCATCTTTGTGAGGATGGTTCTGAATACCTGCTAGCACTCTGGGCGCAAAGAGTTCAAAAAATTCGCCCTCCTCATCCAGTTGAATCACAATCAAAAATTCTTTAATGTGCTGAGCATAAACCCCGGTTAGAATGCGGGACTCCGCTTCATCTACTTTATATTTCCAGCCTTTCTTATCGAGATAGCCAGCAATTTGCTTCAGTGTTGCGCCCATGAGCTTCGGATTGAATTTGTTTAATATAGATAGGAAGAGAAATGGTTGTTATCTAGAGCACCTGTATTAACCAGAGATCTACCAATCTTCAATGGACAGAAAGAATATCGAAAACTAGGGAGAATTTGATTCGTTGAATCGCGATCGCTCGGCTGCCTAACGCTGCTTGGACGATCGCGATCGCTGACTAAACGGGTCTTTGGTAGAAGGCGGGTGAGCCAGCGCCTGATCGATCTGCTGAAAAAGATTCTCCAAGGAGAAGGAATTATCTAGCACCACACTGGCACGGGCAACTTTTTTTTGAATCGCCATTTGACTGTTGATACGGATTTGAGCTTCTTCTAGGGTTAGACAATCGCGGCGCATTAGCCGGTCAATTTGTTGTTCTAAAGAACAGTAGATCACCCAAGTTTCAGTCACCAAATCCGTCATGCGGGCTTCAAACAACAAGGGAATCACCATTATCACGATAGGATACTGCGTGAGGTTGTTGAGTGGAGCAGTCTTGAGCGCGGTTTCCAGCCGATCTCGCACGTAAGGATGAATCTTTTGCTCTACCCAGAGGCGTTCGGCTGGACTGTTAAAAATAATCTCGCCTAGACGTCGCCGATTGAGGTTACCGTCCGATAGCAAAATGCCTGATCCATAACGCTCCGCCATCTCAGCCAGCGCCGATTTCCCAGTTTGTACAGCTTCTCTGGCGTAAATATCTGCATCTAAAACGGGTAGGTGATGAATTTTCGCCAAATAATCTGAGACGGTCGTTTTGCCCATACCAATACTACCCGTCACCCCGATCAGGCGCTGGGAGAGTTGTGTTTGGCTGCGATTAGGATTCGTCATGGTGCAGTCTGCTGTCTGTGTCACTTTGTACCAGACGGTTTCTGGAAGTCATACGGTGCCTAGTCCGAATTTTGGACTTTGGACGATGGACATTTGACACTCAGGGAAAACTGTAAAACAGCCTCCAGTTCAGCCGCTCCATTCCAGTGGCTAAAGGCTCTTGGAATGAGCGCAGAACGATCTTGAATACTGGGGATCAGACCCGTAAAGGACGAGCCTATGAACCCGTATTTTTCGCCCACTGCACGATCGCCTGAGTTAATCCTTCCAAAGTATACTCCTGTGCTTCCACGTCCACACGCCCCAATAGCGACCGACAAGCCTGAGAAGTTTGCGGACCGATCGAGGCAATACAAAGATCCGTTAGACTGCTTTGCCAATCCGTACCCATCGCCTGTTCCACCAGTTGGCAGAAATGTTTCACGGTTTTGGCACTGGCAAACGTGATGACCTGAATGGTGTGCTGTTGTAGCGCGGCTAGCGCTTCTGGGGCGATCGTCTGTGGACAGCGAGACTCGTAAGCTGCCACTTCTACAACCTCTGCACCTGCTTCGGTAAGCTCCTTTACCAACACTTCTCGTCCCCCGCTTTCCACCCGAGGAAATAGAATTTTTTGCCCGACGACAGGGGCTGGAAAATTGGCAATTAAAGAATCGGCAACAAAATTGGGAGGAATAAAATCGGGTTTGATGCCTCGTCGTTTGAGGGTCGCAGCTGTTTTTTCTCCTACGGCAGCGATTTTGATTCCCGCTAGCGCGTTGATATCTTGCAGTTGCGCTCCCAACCGTTCAAAAAAGTAAGCTACCCCATTGCTGGAAGTCAGAATGAGCCAATCAAAACTTTCGAGTTGGTCAATGGCTTGATCGAGCGCTGCCCAACTCGATGGGGGTGTAATTTCTAGGGCAGGCATCTCAACCACCACTGCCCCAGCGGCGCGGAGACGATCGCTAAACTGGCTGGATTGCCCCGCCGAACGAGTGACCAAAATGGTTTTGTCAGTCAGCGGTACGGCAGACAGGGAGGCTGAAGAATCGGGTTCAGATTGCACACTCACGACAGCCTCTTGTGCCATACTCAATGCTTGATTGTGGGTTGGATGGTCTCGATCGCTAGGGAAATGGGTCACCGCTTTACCTGCTTGAGTACGATTTCGTAAATATTTTCGCAGCTTTACTACTTCTCCTATCACAATCACAGCGGGGGAAAGAGCATTACCTGCGGTTTTCTCCAGAATATCGGTTAATGTACCTGTCCAGATTTGTTGTTGAGGGTGCCCTGCCCAACGAATGAGGGCAATTGGGGTTTGGGGCGATCGCCCCCCTCGGCGCAACTGTCGGACTATCTCTGGTAACTGCTGCCCGCCCATGAGTATCACTAGCGTTTCGATTTGGGTCAGTGTTTGCCAGTCGATCGCCTCAGGGTCGTGGGCAGTAAAGACAGCAAAACAGCGACTCAACACAGGATCGGTTAACGGAATCCCTGCCAGCAATGGTGCCGTGAGCGCTGAAGACAACCCTGGAATTACTTCAAAGGCGCAGCCTGCGGCAGTCAACGCTTCAAGCTCAGCCATACAGCGCCCAAAAATGAAGGGATCGCCGCTTTTGAGCCGCACGACTCGTCTGCCCAGCCGACATTGCTCCACTAACAAACGGTTGATTTCGCCTTGCTTGAAGCTAGGCTGCCCCCCCCGCTTGCCCACATTCATCCTGAGGCAATCGCCTGGGACTTGTTCCAGCAATTGAGCATCCACCAGAGCATCGTAGACTAGCACTTCTGCCTGAGACAAAAGCTCCATTGCCTGTACGGTGAGGTAAGCCACATCACCGGGTCCCGCTCCCACCAGATAAACTTTGCCTAAGTCTTCATTCATCTTGCTTTTGATCCCATCCCAAGTGAGTTCTCCTGAATTGTGGATGATTCGCTCCATGGTTGGATGGACAGGGCTTAGAGAGGCTCAAGCAATCCGTAGACTTCAGTAATTTCTACTTTGACGATCGGGAATCATCGTTTTTTGCTCGATTTGGCATCAACCAAACGCCCAATCCCGGGCAAAGAGAGAGGTTTGCGTTGCCAGATTTGTACCATCAACCAGAGATTGACGACGAAATAACTGGAGGTAAATAAAGTATTGAGGACTGAGAGTGGCAGAGCTAGTGATTCAGAGGCTTGTGCGCCTGTACCCAAAGACGAATAGCCAAGCAGCCAGCTAAGTGCCAGAATCAGTGCTAACCGACAAAAGGCTCGTTCTTGCCGATCGCCCTTGCCACGGAACAAGGTCCACAGCGCCGGAATTGCCCCAAATACTGGCACAAAATAGAGATACCGTTGCAAACGCTTGATGTCTGGGTTCTCTAATGGTTCAATATGCTTCATTGCGATCCCCGTAGAGTATCACTCACTTTAGAGGGAGAGGTTTCGCCTTCAAGTCCGGGATAATGGAAATTAGCAAGTTGTTCTCCCGATTCCATTCTGCGATTGATCCATGCAAAGATCCAGGCTTTTGATTTCTTGGTGGCAGTCGTTAACGCCGTTGTCACGCACATTGACGGTTGCGTTAGTGGCTCCGTTGATGGTGCTGAATGCCTGGGCAGTTGCGGCAATCTTCCGCTATTTTCACTCACTGATTGTGATTTTGGTGGCGGCCTCGCTGCTGGCATTTTTGCTGAACTATCCGGTCAGTTGGTTGGAGCGGCGCGGTGCACAGCGGCAGCAGGCAGCAATTTTGGTCTTTTTAGTTACTTTGTCTATTCTGTTAGGGTTGGGGGTGACGTTGGTGCCGATCGCCCTGTCTCAGGCGCAGCAATTGGTTGCCCGATTACCCGAATGGATTGACTCGGGGCAGCGGCAGTTGGTGGCATTGAACGAGCGGGCAGAAAACTTCGGCTGGGCAGTCAATCTGGATACTATTGCTGCTCAAATTACCGCCCGTTTAAAAGGACAGCTTCAAACGATCGCAGCGCAAGTGCTCAACCTGGCTGTAATTACGGTCACCAGCCTTTTAGATGGTCTGCTGACTGTGGTTCTCACCTTTTACTTGCTGCAACATGGCGATGAACTTTGGCAAAGTCTGATTGATTGGTTACCCACGCACTACCGCCGCCCTTTTTCTGACACCATTAGCCTGAGCTTCCAGAACTTTTTTATTGGTCAGTTGATTATTGGCACTTGCATGGCATCAGCGCTGATTCCGACTTTTTTGGTCATGCGGGTGCCGTTTGGACTGTTGTTTGGGTTGACGATCGGACTCATGGCACTGGTGCCTTTCGGTGGTTCGGTGGGGATTGCCCTGATTACTTTGCTCGTTGCCCTGCGGGACATTGGGCTGGGGTTGCAAGTACTAGTTGCAGCAGTCATTGTCCAGCAGATTTTGGAAAACTTGATTGCACCCAGAGTGCTGGGCAGTGTAACAGGACTTAACCCAGTCTGGGTGTTTATCTCCATTCTCACCGGAGCCCGCATTGGTGGGTTATTAGGCGTGATTATTGCCGTACCCACGGCGGTAGTGATCAAAGTGGGGTTGGAGCAGATTCGATCGGTCGATCAAGATCATCCTCCGACCGCCCAGAGTCTTGTGCTCACCTCCGAAGAAGCGCCAGTGACCGAAGAAGTAGAAAGTCAATTGTCGGGATTGGTTAGGGAGCGGTAAGGGAAATTGCGAATGAGAAGTTCGGTTCTACGGCTACCATTTCACGACCGTTACAGATTAACCTCATAAATAGCAAGAGACGAGGTCGAGTCTTTGGCAAAATAGCGTCCTGATCGGGATGATAAAAAAGGTAATCGAGGGAAGCTTTTCCACTCAGCCTTTCGAATTTATCCAGGATCGGGGACGCCTATCTCAGGTTGCTGGCGATCGTCGCTAGAAGAGGAAAGTCTGTGCCGAAGTGGTTATTGCCAACCCTCAGTGAAATTTTGATCCTGGTCAATGGGTCTGAACCGGAGCAGTTTCAGGCTTATCAGACGGAAGAAGGGGATGGCTCTGTCTATCGTCATTCCACCAACCGCACTGCATTAGAGCGGCTCAAAGCAGAGCGCGAATGGCGCGGTGCGATCGCGGCTCTATCTGCGTTGTTAGAACAAAGCCTTGAATTGGAACAAACCTTTGAATTGGAACCACCTTTAGTTCCCTTCTCAGAGATCGAATCGCTTATTCCCCTGGCAAGCCCGCAGGTGCAGGGGATGATTGTGTCGGGACCTAGTCCTGTCTTCAACCTGCCACAGTTAGCTGAGCATTTGGCAACCTGGACGTTTACGCCCGATTGGTTTCAGTCTGCTGGCGAGATGTTTCAATTGCCACCCGCCGATCGGGAGGTTGATCCAGAAGTCATCCCGGTATCCTCTCATCATTCAGCCCCGTTGCTCACCTTGTTGCCACATGACCCGTTGGTACATGAGCGATTTTGTCTGGTGCTGACAGCAAGTTTTAGTTTGGTCATGGTGTTGGGAGAAGACGAGCTAGGACAACCCCAGTTCCGTTTTTCGTTCGATCCAGATGGGGTGCAATCTGCCTGGCAGTGTTTGCGCCAACGAGTTGTGTTAACCACACCTTACAAGTTAACCGCCTTAGATGACTTATACGATCGCTTTCCGCCCATCCCCCCCAGTTACAAACTCGTGACTCGGTTTAGCCATCTGTTGCTGGCGCATTTACCAGAACCGATCGAAAAAGAAGACCTGAAGCGAGTGCGAGAGGGAGTGAATGGATCGATCAGTCATGATTCATCCTCCAATGGCTCATCCCAATTCAAGTTTCAATCAGCGGTTCATTCTCGATCGAGCAGTGGGTTCCGAGGCAGCCTGGATGTGGAATTGCTGCAAGCGATCGCCCACGAAGTCCGCACACCTCTGGCAACCATTCGCACCCTGACTCGTCTGTTGCTCAAGCGCAAAGACCTGGTCGCTGAAGTGCGGAAGCGGTTGGAGATGATCGATCGAGAATGTAGTGAACAGATCGATCGATTTGGCTTCATTTCTCGCGCCGTGGAGCTGGAAACGACTGCCACCAAATCGACTGTTATGCCTCTCACCGCCACGCCCCTGGCAGATGTGTTTCAGCAAAGTATTCCACGCTGGCAACAGCAAGCCCAGCAGCGACAACTGACGCTGGAAGTGGTTTTGCCACAAAAAATGCCTACAGTGGTGAGTGACCCCACCATGTTGGATCAGGCATTGACCAGTTTGATTGAACGCTTTACCCGCAACCTGCCAGCAGGTAGCCATATTGAAGTGCAGGCAACCCAGGCAGGGAGCCAACTGAAGCTCCAACTCCAGTCTCAACCCAATCAAGACTCAAATTACTCAACCAAAGCCAAGTCTCATCAGCCCATTTTGAAATCGTTGGGACAAATGCTGATGTTTCAGCCCGAAACGGGGAGTTTGAGTCTGAATCTGGCAGTGACCAAAAATCTATTTCAAGCCCTGGGCGGCAAATTGATTGTGCGCCAACGCCCCCAGCAGGGCGAAGTCATGACGGTCTTTTTGCCGCTGGAAGTGAGCAGTACGAGAATTTATGAAGTGTGATATGGAGCCGGAGGCAGAGCTTTGCCTCTGCGTTCCCCAGTCGAGCAGGAAAACGAGATAATTGATGCGTGGGATGCATCCGATTCGTATTCCCAGCAGAGGCGATCGCCCAGACACTTGGCACCAAACACTTGCGCCCTAACCCCCCAAACCCCTGCCCATGAACCAAGCTGCCCTCAACCTGATCGCCATTCTGATCTTTGCCATGACCCTTTCCAGTTTGCTGGGTCCCTGGTTGCATATCTCACCCTGGATTACGGCGATCGCTACCGCAGGTATTTTGGGGTTTGCTACGCTTGATAACTTTAGCTGGCAGGGACGCGGTGCCAACCTCGTTTTAGATTGGATGGCAGGCTTTTCTTCAGACCATCGGGAACGGGTGATCCGACACGAAGCCGGACACTTTCTGGTCGCTCATCAATTGCAAATCCCCATTATGGGGTATACCCTCACCGCCTGGGAAACGCTAAAACAGGGACAGCCAGGACTGGGAGGTGTACAGTTTGACGTACAAGCATTGGACGCAGAGTTGCAACAGGGGAAATTGTCGGCTCAGTTGCTCGATCGCTATTGTGCCATTTGGATGGCAGGCATGGCAGCCGAAGACTTGACTTATGGCAACATTCAGGGTGGCAGCGATGATTGCCGGAAGTTGCGATCGGTGCTGGCAAGCCTTCGTTATGTAGATGCCCAAATTGCTCAAAAAGAACGCTGGGCAGCCCTGCAAGCGAGAACAATTTTGCAAGAAAATCAGTCTGCTTATCAGGCATTAACCCATGCGATGCAGCAACGATCGTCGATCTCTGACTGCTATCACGCGATTGAGCAAAATCTTGGTGCAGTTGATTCTCTCTAAGCGACCTGGAGCACGATTTCATGCAAAAGACCGGATTGACTGAGTGGTTGAGATTTCCTTTCCATCCCTTGACAGGATTGGGTCTTTTCGCGTTGCTGAGTTTTCCCCTGCCAGGATTGGCTCAGTCTGCCTTTTCACCGCCGCCCGTGCCCGTTTCATCCAGCACTTTTCAAGATAGTGGCTATTTGTTAGGCGCAGGCGATCGCGTTCGCATCGATATTTTCAGCGTGCCAGAATACAGTGGCGAATATTTGGTTTTGTCGGATGGAACAGTCAATCTGCCCGAAATTGGTGCAGTTTCAGTGCGAGGGATGACCCCCAAACAGGCTTCGGCGCACCTTTCGGCCCGTTATAAAGGGGTAATTAAGCGCCCGTCCATTACGGTGAGTTTGCTGGCAGCCCGATCGGTGAAAATTGCGATCGCGGGCGAGATCAACAATCCCGGCACCTACACCGTTTCGCCCGTTGAGAAAGAAGGCATCCCCACCGTTACCCGCATTCTGCAACTGGCGGGTGGCATTACCCAAGCTGCCGATCTGCGTCAGATCCAGGTACGTCGTCTGCAACCTGGCAATACCGCTAACCGCGTCTTCAATCTGGATCTGTGGCAACTGATTCGCACGGGTGACATCAGCCAGGATCTGCTGCTGCAAGATGGCGATTCTATCTTTATCCCGACAGCGGCGGAAATCAATCCAGCCGAAGCGGTGGAATTGGCAACCGCTAGCTTTGCCCCCACCGAAGTCAAAGCCCTGAAAGTGGCGGTGGTGGGTGAAGTCAATCGTCCCGGACCTTACACCCTACAACCCGCTGCTCTGCCAGGCGGTGCCAACAACAAACCTCGCGTGTTGACGCTAACCCAGGCAATCCAGGCAGCAGGTGGTATTACTGCCTATGCTGATATTCGCAAAATTGAACTGCATCGGCTGACCAAAACCGGAACTCGCGGCCAATCCGTAACGGTTAACTTTTGGCAACTGTTGCAAACGGGCGATACCCGACAGGATTTGCCGCTTCAGGAAGGCGACACCATTTTGATTCCCAAAGCCACAGAACTGAATCCCAGCGAGGCAACCGCGATCGCCACTGCCAGTTTTTCCCCCGATCAAATCGTCGTCAATGTTGTGGGTGAAGTCGCAGCCCCCGGTGCAGTCAAAGTGCCCCCCAATACGCCCTTGAACCAGGCACTGCTGGCAGCCGGAGGCTTTAACAAACGCGCCGCCCGCAGCAGCGTTGATCTGATCCGCCTCAACCCCAACGGCACCGTCACCAAGCGTGAAATCAAAATTGACCTGGCTCAGGGAGCCAACGAAACCAGCAATCCCACTTTGCGAAACAACGACACGATCGTCATTCGTCGCTCCGGACTGGCAGGCGTGTCCGACACCCTCGGCATCTTTCTGGCACCCGTAACCGGCGTGTTTTCGCTCTTCCGGATTTTGGGACTGTAAAAGGGTGTTTGAAAAGGTGCTCGCTGTGATGTTGAGCACTCAGAGATCCCCCCTAGCCCCCCTTAAAAAAGGCTACGGTGTACACACAAATCTCAGATTCAAGGCGAAACCCCTGGAGATCCCCCCAACCCCCCTTAAAAAGGGGGGCTTCAGCACTCAAAGTCCCCCTTTTTTAAGGGGGATTTAGGGGGATCGTGCCTGTTGCTACTTACGAAAGGACTTTTAAAACATCCTCTAAGGGAGGGGAGGGGTAAAGGAGCGAATAGATGATGGCACCCCCCATCTCCCCCTAACCCCATTCTTTCTCCGCCGGAACAATACCCCGATCGACCAACTGCCGATTCAGTGTTTGCAAGAGTTCAATGTCGGCATTGGGCAAGTGAGTGGGATCGGGTTCGATCGTGGAGCTATCAGTGTGAGGTGATGGCTCTAGAAAAGCAAAGGCTTGACGAAACTGTTGGGGCGTGGCTGGAATTGGTGCATCCAGGTGGCAGGGAATGATTTGCTGGAAGTTCCACTGGGCGATTTTGTCGGCCCAGGCGATCGTGGCTTGTGGGGCGCGGTTGAGGATGAGGGTTCGCAACACCGGAGCCACCAGTAAGCGTCCACCTCCGCGCAGGCGCTCGAACGATCGCTGCCAGTGGGGTTGCCATTGGAAGGGGAATAAGCCAAAGAAGGCTTTGCGAGAGCGATCGGGGGCGGCTTTGAAGGCTTCTCTGGCAGCCTGGCTCAACTTGCCAACGGCTACTGTGCTGGGGCGAAAATAAAAGGTGAAGAGGGCAATGCGCTGCCATCCTTTGCGGCGATTGGCGGCAGTGTCTGCAATCGGGTCAGCGACGGTTTCTCTGGCGTGGAATAGCAGGGGATAGGGATCGAGCTGGTTGATGGCGGGCGGCTCGGCGGGGATGGAGACGATCGTGTCGGTGACGAGCAAAGTCCGCGAGGGTCGATGGAAGAAGGCTACTTCTGAAAATCGCCCTGGTCCCAGGTCGATCGGTCCCAAGATGGCATAGTCAAACTGTCCGGCAAAGGGAGCCTGGCGGCTATCGGCGGGGAGTGGGTGGGTGCGTCCCGCCGGAAAACCCAGCCAACTCAGGGGTAAATTGAAGGGAAAACTCCATTGGTGCGGTGCAACAAACACTTGCGCCTGCGGAAAGTGTCTGGCAAAGGGAGCGACGAAGATTTTATGCTCCAGTCCTGAAATGGTGGGCAGGATGATGTAGCGGATGTCGCCATGCTGGGCAACCAATTCGTTGACCAGACGCAGACATTCGGGGGTGGGGGCAACGGGCGCATAGACGAGTAAGCCGCCTGTTTCTAAGCGGACGATCGTCATCCGCACGGGCACCACAACATAGAGGATGCCCTGGACTTGCTCAAATGTCCAGACGGTATCTTGAACGACTTCGGTGCGGAGGGTGCGCCGTTTGCTCTGCGGGTAGAGGGGCAGTAGGAACCAGAAGCGCCACCACCAGTCTTTGGGATGACTCGCTGCATTCTGCGGTTCAGCGGTTGCCGATGGATTGTTGGTAATTTTGTCCATGTTCCACCCCTACCCGTAACACGTACGCCTTGCCCAATTGCTATTTTCCCATGCCCGATGGGTTCCTACTGTGTACACACAAATCTCAGATTTGAGGTGAAACCACTGGAGATCTCCTCAACCCTCTAAAGAGGGGGTTTCGGCACTCAGAGTCTTCCTTTTTTTTTAAAGTGCGGCGGTGCGTTAGCACCTGAGGAGATCCCCCTTAAAAAGCTACCGTGTACACACAAGTAATCAGTGATGTCATTGAGTGGGTTGATCCCCCTAAATCCCCGCGCTGGCGCGCCGCTGCGCTAGAAAAAAGGGGGACTTTGAAATCTGAAGCCCCCCTTTTTAAGTGGGGTTGGAGGGATCTCCAGGAGTTTCGCCTCAAATCTGGGATTTGTGTGTACACCGTAGCTTAAAAAGGGGGGCTTCAAGACAGGCTTGGGTTTAGTGGCGCATTAATGCGGGGCTGGGGGGATCTCGATCGGTCGCAAACACAAATCAAATTAGTATCAAATGGATATGACATCACTGACTGCTTGTGTGTACGCAGCTTCAAATTGATGAGGGGCAGGATCTGATCGATGGGGGTTGTCTCTCAATCAATTTTGATCGGCTTTGGATCGATGGGAATCGGCTTTGGATCGATGGGGGTCAATCTCAGATCGATGTCGATCGTCTCCTAATCGATGTCGATCGTCTCCTAATCGATGTTGATCGGCTTTGGATCGATGGGAATCGGGTCTGGATCGATGGGGGTTGTCTCTCGATCGATGTTGATCGGCTTTGGATCGATGGGAATCGGCTGTGGATCGATGGGGGTCAGTCTCAGATCGATGGGGGCAGGGGGAACGCAATGCTTTGCGTCTCCACGAGCAAGTTTTGATTGGGTTGAATTTATATTTCTCAGTGAAATCCATGGCAAAGGGAGCAGCGACAGCCAGGGCACTGCCATTTTTGCCGATTTTCACTCAAGAAATTGAATTGGAGCAAGCGGTAGAGTGCAGAAACCAATCGCAACCATGCTTCAATCGGAGGTGCATGAATGGCTAGAGCAAAACGAGGTTCTGAAGCGCTGGATAAAGCAACCCGTCGCATTGCGGGGATGCGATCGATGAATGATCCGCTGGATTTTGGCTATGGATTGAGCTTGGCAGACTATGAAAACCGCACTCAGGTTTTGCAAACCAAGCTGTTGGACTACAACACAAAGCTCTCGGAACTCGATCAAATAATGGAGCAGATTAAGTTGCTGGAGCAAGCGTTGAATGGCTATTCGGAAAAGATGCTGATGGGGGTGGCAACTCGGTATGGCAAACAGAGTGTGGAGTATATCCAGGCGGGGGGCAAACCGCGTAAGCGTGCTACTCGCCAATCTGCCTCAACAGGAACGATCGCGATGACGAGTGCAACCCATGCCGTCACGAATGCGGTGACCCAGGGCAATGGGGCAACGATCGCGGTGAATTAGCAACCCAATTTTGTCGGGGCTGGGCATTGGGCGTGTCGAGGTTGCCTCGATCGTAAAAGGGTTGAGACCTCGGAGGTTGTTCAAAACCTCCGAGGTCTGATTGCTATTCCTTGGAAGCGTTAAAATCAAAGGCATCCTCTGCATAGAGACAGTGCTAGCCAGTGGTTCCAGGCGACCTTGACCCATCCCCAAGCCCAAATCCTATGACCCCCGATGAACTGTTGCAACTCCTCGATCGTGCCCAGCAAGAAGGGTGGGAAACCCTCGACCTGGCAGGCCAAAACCTGGAGTCCCTCCCCGCCGAAATTGGTCAACTGAGCCAACTCAAAACCCTGATTTTGGGCAAATGGGATGAAGAAAATAGAGAGTGGAAAGGCAACTCCCTGAGCACACTGCCGCCGGAAATCGTTCAACTGACGAGCCTGCAAAGCCTTTACCTCAGCGCCAATTCGCTGAGCACGCTGCCGCCGGAAATCGTTCAACTGACGAGCCTGCAAAGCCTTGACCTCCGCTTCAATTCGCTGAGCACGCTGCCGCCGGAAATCGTTCAACTGACGAGCCTGCAAAGCCTTGACCTCAGCAACAATTCGCTGAGCACGCTGCCGCCGGAAATCGTTCAACTGACGAGCCTGCAAAGCCTTGACCTCAGCTCCAATTCGCTGAGCACGCTGCCGCCGGAAATCGTTCAACTGACGAGCCTGCAAAGCCTTGACCTCAGCAACAATTCGCTGAGCACGCTGCCGCCGGAAATCGTTCAACTCAGGAGCCTGCAAAGCCTTTACCTCAGCTCCAATGCGCTGAGCACGCTGCCGCCGGAAATCGTTCAACTGACGAGCCTGCAAAGCCTTTACCTCAGCTCCAATGCGCTGAGCACGCTGCCGCCGGAAATCGTTCAACTGACGAGCCTGCAAAGCCTTTACCTCAGCAACAATTCGCTGAGCACGCTGCCGCCGGAAATCGTTCAACTGACGAGCCTGCAAAGCCTT